>Ga0209517_10000127_pt1 | contig 129770 bp, 127 predicted proteins | sample PeaSoiMetSII2010_FD_187695 | JGI IMG/M metagenome (GOLD analysis project Ga0209517, IMG submission 187695) | Peat soil microbial communities from Weissenstadt, Germany - SII-2010 (SPAdes) (version 2) | ecosystem: Environmental > Terrestrial > Soil > Wetlands > Peat | place: Germany...
CTGTGATCTATCAAGACGTTGTACCCGCGGGAGCCCGGCTGATGGGCGGAGCGTAACCGAGACTACCATGCGGGCGGTGGAAGTTGTAGTGCTGCAGCCAGGGCTGGAGATGCTGATCGCGTTCTTCAGAGTTGAGGTAGTGGCGAACGTAGGCCCACTCGCGCAGGGCGGTTTGGATGAAGCGTTCAGCCTTGCCGTTGGTGCGTGGAGTGTAAGGACGGGTGAAGCGGTGCTGGATGCCGAGTTGGAGGCAGGCGGCGCGGAAGTGGCGGGAGCGATAGCAGGAGCCGTTGTCGGTGAGTAAGCGGCGGATGGCGATGCCGTACTGGGCGTAGAAGGCGAGAGCGGCGCGCAGGAAGGCGATGGCGGTGGGGGCTTGCTGGTTGGGCAGCATGCGGGAGAAGGCGAGGCGGGAGTGGTCGTCAATAGCGACGTGTAGAGCCTGCCAGCCGGCGAACTGAGGGCGGCCGCGGCGTCGGCCATCGCCGCGAATGGAGACGCGCTGATAGCGGGTCATGCCCTTAATATCGAGGTGCAGCAGATCGCCGGGCGCGGGATGCTCGTAGCGCACGACGGGCGGGGCGGGATGCAGATGACGCCAGCGGTTGAGATGAGCGCGCCGCAGGATGCGGCTGACGGTGGCGGGACTGAGATGGGCGACTTGGGCGATCTGATAGGCGGGACGAAGCTGGCGGCGCAGAGCGATGACCTGAGCGATCAGCTCGGACGAGGTTCGGAGCGGGCTGTGGAGCGGTCGCGAGGAGCGATCCCGCAAGCCGGGCAAACCCAGGGTGCGGTAGCGGCGGAGCCACTTGGCGGCGGTTTTTCGGCTGACGTTGAACGCGGCTGCAGCCGCGTTCAACGTCAGCCTCTCGATCATGATCTTCTTGGCTAAAGCCTCTCGACTATGCCAGGTAAGTCGGGCATTCTGGTGAAGGTCCATTCGATCGACTCCTTCGAAGCGGATTGGTCAGCACCATCAGCTTCTCCGGTGTTGCTCGAATGGGCTATTCACTTCTTGGGAACAACGTGTTGAAAGATCACAGGTGCCCCGCTCAAGCTCCGCTTGGGCGGGGACTTTGATGTTCATCCGTCACAGACTCAGCCCCGTCTGTGGAAATAGCATTTGTCCCATGCCGTGGGGATTGAAGCGTTTCCAGCAGTCTCGGCAGGTTCATTTCCTCACCTTCAGTTGTTATCGCAGGCGGCCTAATTTCCGTGTAGCCAGCGCCTGCAGCACATTTCTATCCGCGCTGGAGAGAGTTCGACAATCGCATCAACTCTGCGTGTACGGATACGTGATCATGCCGGAACACATACACCTGCTGTTGAACGAGCCTGAGCGTGGCACCTTGGCGCAGGCGATGCAATCGCTCAAGCAGGGAGTGGCGCGAAGACTGGCTCTGCGGGCTGCCGATCCGTTCTGGCAGGCCCGCTACTACGATTTCAACGTCTGGAGCGAGCGCAAGTTTGTGGAGAAGCTGCGCTACATCCATCGCAATCCAGTGAAACGCGGGTTAGTGGCGCGACCGGAAGATTGGCCTTGGAGCAGTTTCCGTCACTATGCCAGCGGGGAAACCGGTGTGGTGGAGATCGAGTCGCGATGGACGGCACGGAAGCGGGAGCAGGCTGGAATCTTTCTGCGTGTGAAAGCGCGGCCGGCGGCGGAAAATCCCCGCCCAAGCGAAGCTTGGACGGGGCACCCTCGGGAGTAGAGATGCGGCTTAGGGTGGGCCACCCGCCGTCGTCTAGTACCATTGTCAAGCCCCGAGTGACTCTCGGGGCTTTCGCTTTTTTAGGCATGCGGTTCACCCTTCGAAACTCGCGAAGGGTACGGTGCATCTCCGCGCGCCAACTGAAACCGTTGCCTGGGCCCCGCCTAAATATACCTTGACACGTATATGCTCGATAGAGTATATACAGAGCATGGAATCTGCCTTCGAAATCATTGCGGAGCCGAACCGCCGCGCGATATTGAGCCTCCTGGTCTCGTCACAACAGTCGGTGGGAGAGATCGAGCGCCAACTCGGTATGACGCAGCCGACCGTGTCAAAGCACCTGCGAGTGCTGCGCGACGCAGGTTTCGTGGAGTCGACAGTGGACGCACAGCGCCGTCTCTACCGGCTGAAGCCGGAACCATTTCAGCAGGTGGATGCCTGGCTGGCTCAGTTCCGCCGGTTCTGGTCCGCTCACATAGATGCTCTCGAACGCCACCTTGATCGCATGGATAAGGACCGCATGGATCAGTCAACCCCAACGAAAAGGAAAACTACTAAGGAGAGGACGACGCGGCCCAAACCGCGAACGTAACAAAGGAGAAACGCATGAAAATCAAAGTGACCACCCTATACGTGGACGACCAGGACAAGGCCCTGCGCTTCTATACGGAGGTACTGGGCTTTGCCAAGAAGACCGATTTCAGTCAGGGCCCATATCGCTGGCTGACCGTGGCTTCGCCCGAGGAGCCGGACGGCACGGAGCTGCAGCTGGCGCTCAACAACAACGCAGCGGCCAAAGCGTACCAGCAGGCCCTGTTCCAGCAAAGCCAGCCCGCTGCCATGTTCTTTACCGACGACGTGCAGGCCGATTACGAACGCATGAAGGCGCGCGGGGCCCAGTTCACCATGCCACCCACGGACGTGATGGCATCCAAGATCGCCATGGTGAACGACACCTGCGGCAATCTCATTCAGGTGACGCAGCCGAAGCGCTGGTAGGAGAAAAAAGATGACCGATCGCGAGCAGTACGCACCGTCTCCGGCCAGCGAGGCGCAGTTCTGGTCCGCTCACGTGGATGCTCTCGAGCGCCACCTGTCGGCCAACACGTGGGCACTGGCGGCCGTCACCGTGGTGCTGATCGCGTATCCGATTGCACGGATTGTGATTCCCGCCGTACTCAATGGCATTGTGCCCGACGTGGTTCGGACCGTCCTCAACTTGATCTGAGTTCGACTGGGGCACTGCGGCAAAGATCGTACGCGCGTCGCCGGTCGCTCGTGAGGATCGTCGAGTTGAGCTCACCATCTGGCAGGCTATTAAGACAAGGAGAAGAAGATGACCGAGCAAGCGCAATACGTACCGGGTCCGGCCAGCGGAGCGCAGGTACGGAAAAACGGAGATAAGTGGACGCTGATTCTCGTTAGACAATTGCGCCACTCGCCGGAAAAAGTCTGGGAGGCGCTGACCGATCCGGCGCAACTGCGCGAGTGGGCTCCTTTTGTGGTCGACGCCAGCCTGGGCACGGTTGGAGCGGTGAATATCACCTGGGTGGGAAGGCCGCAGCCGTTGGAAACAAAGGTAACGCGAGCCGATGCTCCCAGGCTGCTGGAGTACGGCGACATCCGGTGGGAACTCGAAGCCATGGGCAACGGCACGCGCCTGACGCTGTGGCACAGTATCGATCGTCGCTTCATCTCGTGGGGCGCTGCGGGCTGGCATATTTGCTTCGATGTTCTGGATCGCTTCCTCGCGGATGATCCCATCGGACGCATCGCCGGCGCTGACACCATGAAGTTCAACGGCTGGCAGCGGCTGGTCGCTGAATATGCCAAGCAGTTCGGCGTTGAATCACCCGGCTGGTCGCCTCAGCCGGGTCAAAAGTCGTGAATCGATGTGGGTCGCAAAACAATGCACCGTGCAGAGGAGGTCCCATTGAACTGGAACAAATGGGTTCGGCAGACCCACCGCTGGCTATCCATTGCCTTTACGGTGGCCGTCATTGTCAACGGCATCGCCGTCGTACAGGGTAAGTACACCAACAGGCTGGGCCTCATGGCGGTGGCCCTGCTCGCCCTGCTCCTGTTCACCGGTCTGTACTTGTTCGTGCTGCCGTATGCCGCCAAGTGGGGCAGCGCGCGACGCGCCGACTGAACGGGCGGCCGGCCCATTTTTTCGCGCTCTCTGTGAAAAGGTGGGCCACCCGGCCGACGCGCCTTACCGGGCGGTGCTGGGCGGAGCCGTCGCGGGCTTAGCGGCTCCGCTTCGCGTCATGTTGAGATTCGTGTGGTGCAAGAAATAACCTTCGCCAAAACCATCCAGCCGGTTGCCATCCGCCGAGAGAGTCAGGGCGTAGCTCTGCTGGTTCGGGCCGAGGGATCGCCGGAGGGTAACCGCCGCTCCATCGACGCTGCCGGTGAGCAGCGTGTCGGGTTCGGATTTCCCGCTGCTGGTATGCCACGTACCTTGTAGCGTCGATCCCGACTGTTGTAGGGTAATCGACCCCTGGAAGCGATCATCAAAGTGGGTAAAGCTCCAGTTGCCCGACAGGTCCTGAGGCCCCTGGGCAAGTGCAGGCGCGGGATCGCTCATGTCGTCCGTGGTATAGACTTTCTTGGTGGTCGTCCCGTTCGGTTTCTTCTGCTGGCGGTTCTGACGTGCAGCGTCGCCCAGGGACTGTCCGGCGCACAGGGCGCACACGAGCAGCAGCACCAGTCCAACGCCCGGAACTAGCCGCGCAGCGCTCACATTCCCCTCAGACACAAGCTCGCGATTTGCCTTCCAACGGTACCCCAGCGCCCCGCAGAGCGCTAATTACGCAGGTAATGTCGGTGGGTGGGCGGGCTTGGCCCGCACAACGCGGCGGGTGGCCCACTTGTTCTTCCGGAGTCACCACAACTGAGGGTGCCCCACCCTTGCGTTTTTGCAAGGGTGGGAACGTCGGACCTATATGTCCAGTTTTTCGGGTTGAAAATCGAGATCCGTGCCGCCCACCCTTTCGCACAGAACGCGAAGGAATGGGGCACCCGCCGCAGGAATACTGTCGATAGAAACCAAGTGTGAAGGATGGGCCACTCGTCCGTCGACGATGAGAGAATCATCATTTAACTACTTGCAATCGACTTTGTTGTCCTGCGCGGCAGCGATCTGCCACTTACCATCACGCTTCAACCAGGTATCGGTCCAGACCTGGCACTGCTTCGCGTCTGGATGCGTTTTGTCTTTGCCGATAGCGTGCTCGCTGCCGTAAATGATTGCCACGTCTTCGCCCGAAGAAGAAGGAAAGAAGCGCACCCTGGCATCGTCGAGTGCGCAGCCGTGCGCCGAGTGGGGGCCTTTTTCGTCGCGTAGCTCATCCGCCTTGTTGTAGCGCTCGCCGCGAGTGCTGGTGCCCTGGAAATCGTCGGCCAACAACTCAGAGACAACTCCATTATTCGTGCAAACGCCTTCGGCCCACTTGCGCTCCATGTCGATCATGAACTTCGCGGTTGTGTCGTCGGGTGTGGCCCAATGGCTTTGCTGCCCATAGGCGGCGGTCATAAGGACTACGACGCACGTTACAAGGCACATCGGGTGCAGAATTCGGTGACGCATCGTGCCTCCAGTATTTGAGTCACTATACAGTAACTCGCGCGCGTGGACGGGTGGCCCACTCAAGCCTGGTTTTGGCTTGAGTGGGGCAGTTCTATCACTGGACAAAGTGTTCCCGCCGCTCGTTCGCGTTTTCGCGCCGCCCATTCTGACTCGATCTCTACCCGTCCCTCACAGCCGGTTGCGTAGTGGCGAAAACTGCTCCACTCCCACTCCTCGGGACGTTCGCACAACCCAGCCTTCACCGGATTTCGATGAATATAGCGCAGCTTTTCCACAAACTGCGGGTAATTTCGAATGTTTAGATCGTAGTACCGCTTTTGCCAGAAATGCTCCGCATCGCCAATCAACCGCCGCGATACTCCTTGCTTCAACGACTTCAGCGCATCGGCCAGCGTGTCCCGCTGTGGTTCGCTGAGCAGAAGATGAACGTGCTCGGGCATGACGACGTAGCCATAAACCTGAAGCCTGTAACTACGCCGCACCCGTTCCAAGGCTGACTCGAAGATTCGGCGGCTTGCGTCGGTGGTAAGCAAGCGACGGCGATGGTAACAGCAGAATGTGACGAAATGACTCTGACCGCTGTGGTGACAACGTGTCAGTCCCCATGGCATGGGGACAATCTAGTTCGTCAATCGGGCCATGTCTGTGACGTGTGAACATCCCCACTCAAGCCAACACCGGGCTTGAGTGGGCCACCCGCCGTCCTCCTCATTCAGAACGACTTCCGATGGCACGCCGCGAAGTGCTAACGTGGCTATCTGTACGCCAACCGGAGCAAGATTTTAGGATGGGTCCATGTTACGCAAACTAGGCCTTGCAATTTCGTATTTCATTGCAAGCGTTTACATCCTTTCGATTCTGTTGCCTTCTCTTTACTGTCTCCAGCATGGATGCAGGGGGCCGGCTGAGCTCGATGCTTTTTTGCCCGCCTTCGGTTTTACTCCGTTTGGAGCAATCGCCACGGCTTTCTCATTGCACAACGCCATACAACACATCAGAAAAAGACAATCGTGGTCTTGGGTTTTCTGGCCCCTTGCAATTATTTTCGCGGTTGTTCTGCTCGGTGTAATTGCTCTTGTCGCGATCGTAATTTATTACACTGCATTTCATCGTTAAGAGCGGGCCACCGTCCATCTTTCCGAACTGCTATCGAACCAGAAAAGGTTTCCACTTGGCGGAGGTTGCAGGTTACGCTGGGCGCAGCTAAATTAGGTGCGAGAGTTGGAGGTGTACATGAAAAGGCCCGTCGGGGCGGAATCTGCCTCTGTATTAATCGACCAGAAGATCAAGGAACTTGGGGACTGGCGCGGGAAGACGCTTGCGAAAGTGCGCACAATCATACACGAGGCCGACCCTGAGATAATCGAGGAATGGAAGTGGATGGGAAGCCCAGTGTGGTCTCACGACGGGATGATCGCGGTCGGCAACGCCCACAAAGATAAGGTGAAGCTCACCTTTGCCCACGGGGCGCACCTCCCAGATCCTGACAAGCTGTTCAACGCGGGCCTCGGAGGCAATGAGTGGCGGGCGATCGATTTGTTCGAGGGCGATAAGATTGATAAGCGCGCGCTAAAAAATCTCGTCCGTGCCGCCATTGATTACAATCAGATCAAATTGAAGAGGAAAGCGCCTGCGGGTACTCGAGCGAAAGTACATAAAAATAAAAAGTGATGAAACTGCAGCTTTTTCTCACTAATTTCTTTGCGGGACTGCCTGACAAGACGCTGCCCGGCGGTGAAGGTGCGAGCAGGACCTGTTCATCTTCATCGGGGTCCGTGAGTTTCTTGGAGGCGTCGTCCTGGAATCGCGTTCACCTTGCCCCGGATTCCCCATCGGGATGACGCCTCCGCGACTGCTTCCCATTTCGGGAATCATTCCCACTTTGTCCCCTCAATTTCTTTGCCTTCGTCTTTTCATTCCTGTCGAATAGAAGCATAAGGCGGCGTCCGCGAATTTTGATGGAATCGCCCCCTTTTTCTTGGGCAACGGAATGTTTCGGGGCGGGGCATGAAGAAGGGGAAACCAGGAATCATCTAAGAAACAGCGCGGCGAGTGGGCCGAGATGCGTTTCATGGCGCGCGCCGCTGAGCATGGCCTGGCGGTCAGCAAGCCCTGGGGAGAAATGCGCAGCTATGACTTCGTCATTGGCAAGACCGGACGCTTCGTCAGCGTGCAGGTGAAATCCACCATCAGCCGGTTGGAGACAGGGTATGTGTGCACCGTGCGGGGTGGGCATAAGGCGTACCCGGCAGGTTCATTCGATTTCGTGGCCGTGTATCTGGTCGTCGAGGACGCGTGGTATATCATCCCCGCCGAAGTGATTCGAGGCAAGGAATCCCTCACGCTGTATCCCAACTCGAAGACAGCCCAATACGAGAAGTACCGCGAGGCCTGGCCTCTGTTGCGGGAGGCTTCTGAATCCGCTGAGAATATCAAGGGTTGCGAGGAAGAGCCGGCTGCGGCAGAGCCTGTCACGGTTCGTCCAACCGGGGTATTAGGACGGATGGAGGCGGTCGCGAATTACGTCAGACACCATTTTGAAGACAGTAATGTGCGTCCACAAAAGCCGAGCGACGAGATCTAGAGGGTCGCCGGTCGCGAAATGCCCGGACCTCGGCGAATACGGCGGATGGTTGTCCACCCCCACCCTATCCTTCGCGAAGATTCTTTATTGTTGAACACTGTCCAAGTTATTGAAATTCCACGGCATGAACGCCGGGCGGGCGGATCCTTCGCTCCGCTCAGGATTTCGGCTGCGGGCTCACTCCTTCGCCAGGCTCAGGGTCACGCCCGCAAACCGCCTCCAGTTTTCCTCAGCCTTCCACAAGGAAGTTTCAGCGTCCACAGTTTCTGCACAAGGGAGACAGGTTTTCTTGTTGCGGCTTGCAACGTTCTGTCCCAGAGTGTGTGGAGCGAATACGTGAAACTTCAGGTCCTGCCGGACGATTGCGGCAGAGCCAGCGGCAGCCGGTAATTCCCGAGGGTGAATTACCGGGGGACATCGGAAACGTGCGCAAGCGCGTGCTGGTTGCCCGGGCGTTGCGGCCTCCTCCTCCAACTTGCTCTTTGGGCAGAGTTGGGCTGCTGGCACTGCGGAGGTTGTGGACCGTGATTCTCTGAATCAGGGTTTTCGGCCTGCACTGGTAAGCGCAGCACTCCTCGCGGGAGCTGCCATCCAGAATCGTCACTCCACTGCCTCAGCGGCGGAAGGGCAGGACAGAAGATTCACGAAACGATGCGGCCCGAGTGGCTGGCTTGGGCCGCATTTGTTTGTGGAGGCACGTTTCTCATTTTGCCCAGCTGCGGCGTAATTGCTTCTCGATCTCCTGCGCCAGAACTGCCGGGTCTGCGAACCCCTGCCAGCGTTGCGTGATGTTTCCGCCGGGCGCGATCAGCATCATCGTGGGCAGCTGAGCCACCGCCAGGGCGACGCGATGGTCAAAGCCCTCCGTCGGCCACGGCTGGCGTTTTCATCGGCCCTGATAGGCTCCGATGTTGTATCCGCTCCCGTTGGGCAGAGCGTTTCCCCAGAAGTCGTGCGCGCCCATCGAGCATCCGCTGATCGCGGTGCAAACGTTCGCTCCTTTACCAACCGCCGGAGAACCCTGCAAGAGAGTAAATGCGGAGGTGGGCCGTCCAACCGCGTGGTAAGTCGGACTGTTCAGCATGGGATCGGCCTGGTAACTGTGAACATCCTGATTCGATCCCGTTTGATAAGCGCTGAAACTCGTGTAGGTATTGCTGCCGACCTGCCAGGTTGCCGGAGACGGTGAGGTCGTCCAATAAATGTTGTTGTCGAGGGTGAAGGCCGGGGTGGTCTGGACCATGCCGGGCACGGTGGCGTAGATGATGTTGTTCTTGAAAAACAGCGGGGCTTTTCCCGAAAATGCAGCGCCGCTGGTGATGATTGCGGCCGCGTTGGTGGCTGGATTCCAATAGAACGTGTTGTTGTAGATCTGCACGCCGTTCAGGGAACCGTTATCCCAGGTGTAGACGAAGACCTCTCCCTGCTTCGACAAGTCGCCTCTCTGGCCGTTGTTGGAGCAGACGTTGTAGCGGAACACGTTGTCGTTACTTGCCCTGCCTCCGGCGCCGAAGAAAGCCACGCAATAACCGGCGGAGTCGTGCCCGTAGTTGTATTGCACAATGTTGTTGTCGTTGTAGTAGTCAATGTCGAAGTCGCCGCCGTCACCGCCCCAGCTTTGGTTGGCGTAGGACTCGTTGTTCTGCACGGTGCAGGTGTGGCAGTACCACTCCCACAAGCCGACGGGCGTGCTGCCAGTGCAATTCGGACACAGGCCGCTGCGGTAGACGACATTCCACTGCAACAGGCCATTGGTCAACTCCGAGATGAGAATTCCATCGCCGTAAATGTCGTGTGCCGTTGAATTCTGCACAGTGACGTTGTTTCCCAGGGGTTGAGAGACGCCATTTCCCTCAATCCATGCTCCGCCGGCGCTGACAAGTATGCCCTCGGAGACGTGGCTGTCGTGGGCGGTCACGCCGTCGACGAGAACGTCGTTCAGAATTTCTCCCGCGCCATTGGCACTGATGAAGACTTCGCCGGAGTCGGCGCGCTTGGTCGAGGTGAAGTTCGCGCCGTGGACGTTCAGGTTCCTCAGATGAATATGATTGATGCTCACGTTGGGCGTGTTGCCGGAGATGTAGACGCCGTAGAGATTCCCACCCGCAATCTCGAGATTGTTGATCTCCCAGTATTGTTGGTTGAACAACTTCACCGCTTCTTCGGCGCTGCCGCCGTTGATTACCGGCTGCGCTCCCGTGCCGTAGGCGTCGATGACAATGGGTGCGGTGGCGGAGCCCGAGCCTTGGGGAGTCAGGGTTCCACTGCAGGCGGTGCCGCGGTTCAGCAGGATTTGATCTCCCGGGATGAAGGCGAATGCGTTGACGCTGGCCAGGGAATTCCACGGCGAGGCCTGGGTGCCGGCGCCGCTTTGGCTGGCCGAACAATCAAGGTAGTAGGTGGCAGCGGAGTGAGGCGGAGAGGGGACAGGAGGGGAATGGCCAGGCCCCGAGCAGGCATGCAGCGCGGAAAACACGAGCAAGGCCACAGCCGATATCAGGCCGCGGGAGATTGCGTCGTGGAGTAGATACGGCATCAGAGCCAGCCTACCAAGAGTGGTGAGCGGCGTCGAGGCTGAACAGGACACCCGCGCAGGTTCAATTCGTCACGGGGCGGACGCCTTGAAGCTGCAGCGGAGGATCGCGCTGGGTAGGGATTCCTTCGGCATCGCTCAGGGCAGGCTCTTCGACTGCGGTTGGTCTTTGCGCTTGGGCGGCAAGATCGATCCTTGCTCAGGATGACAGCGTACGTACTTGGAATCGATGCTCGGGAACCTGCGGCAGACCCTTCGGCATCGCTCAGGGCAGGCTCTTTGCAGCGCACGGTATCTGCCGTCCCTACGGGACTCTGGTTCTTCTTTCTCAGCTTTACCCAGGGCTCACGCCCTGGGCTAATGTATGCCGCCGCTACGCGGCTGGAGTGTGGTTACTCAAGCTGCACGCCCGACCTTGCAAGTGCCTTCCGAAAACCGTAAGTCAAAGGCAGCGGACAGGAGTGTCCGCTACACACGTGCTCTTTCGCCCTACGCGGCGGGTCGCCCACGCAAGAAACGAGGGTAAAAATCTGGGTAGGGATCCCTTCGGCTTCGCTCAGGGCTGGCGCTTCGGTCTCGCCCAGGGCAGGCTCTTTGCAGCGCACGTTTCTGCCGTCCCTACGGGACTCTGGTTCCCTTCTTACTTGGCTTACCCGGGGCTTACGCCCCGAGCTATCGTATGCCGCCGCTCCGCGGCCGGAATGTTGTGGCTCGGTTTGCAGCTTTCCTTCTGGGGAGCAGACTCAAACACAAGATCAAAGGCTGAGTCAAAAGCGTCGGACAGGAGTGTCCGACCCACACTCGGCCCCCGCGCATGGGTCGTTAATTGTTCACCATCGAGACACAGAAACACGGAGGATAAAAGCCCCCACTTCTCGCAAAAGACGCGAGAAATGGGGCACCCGGCAGAGTTGCATAGGTCCTTCGTCGGGCAAACAACGCCCTCCCTCAGGATGACAACTTTGATTTGACGACAAACCTTGGGTTCGGGTCGCTGTCAGTATGGAGACGGCAGGGTTATCTAATCATCCCGTAAATCCTCACGAAGCCCCCCGCAATGATTCGTTTTTTGTTCGCCCTTGTGAGATACTCCACTTCAGGCGGGCCGTCAAGGGCAACCAGCGACGCCGGAGAGGAGAGGAGCGGGCGTTTTTTGGCTCAAGCACTTCGCCCTCCGAAAAAAATTGAGTTCGCGAGATGTTTTCCAAAGGGCTGCACGGAATTCACAGGGCAGAGAGCGCTAGTATGACGCACACGCTGACCACAAACATAATGAGCAAGCTGGGATTGGCGACTCGGCGGTCGAGTCCGATCCCGCATGGGGCATAACGAACCTTGGCAACTTCCGATTACACGATCAGCAGTCTTCCGGCGAATGTAGAGGCCGAGCGTTCGATTCTGGGCGCCATCCTGCTGGACAACTTTTCCTATAACCAGGCCGCCGAGCATCTGAAGATAGAAGACTTCTCGCTCGATTCGCACCGGCGGATTTACACGCGCATGGTCGATCTGGCGGAATCGTCCCGCCCGATCGACATGATCACCCTGATCGAGGAGCTGGAGCGGCACAAGGATCTGCAGGCGATCGGAGACGTGGCCTATGTGTCGAGCCTGGTGGACGGCGTCCCTGATCGCCCGAGCATCGAGCACTACGTCAAGATCGTGCGCGACAAGGCGCTGCTGCGTGGGTTGATTCACGCTGCCAATACGGCGATTGCACGCGCCGCCGACCAGTCGGACTCGGCAGAAGAAGTGCTCAGCGATGCCGAAGCTGCCATTTTTCAACTGTCCGAGAAGCGCATCGGGCGCGGTTTCATGGGCGTGCAGGAAATCGTGCGCGAGTCCTTCGGCTCGGTCGACGCACTGCTGCAGCGCGGCCAGCGCATTACCGGACTGGCCACGCACTATACCGACCTCGATGAAATGACCAGCGGCTTGCAACGCTCGGATCTGGTAATCATCGCGGCGCGGCCTTCCATGGGCAAGACTGCGTTCGCGATGAACATCGCCGAGAACGCGGCGATCGAAGATCAGCAGGTAGTGGGAGTGTTCTCGCTCGAAATGTCGCGCGAGGCGCTGCTGCTTCGTCTGCTGTGTTCGCAGGCCCGCGTGGACGCGCACAAGATGCGTACCGGCTCGCTCTGGCAGGACGACACAAAGAAAGTTGTCCGGGCGATGGAGCAGCTGGCGCACGCGCCTATTTACATTGATGACACCCCTGGCATATCGCTGAGCGAGATGCGAGCCAAGGCGCGGCGGTTGAAGCAGTCGGCAGGCAAGCTCGACCTGATTATCGTGGACTACCTGCAACTGATGTCAGGCGGAGGCCGGCGCTATGAAAACCGCACTCAGGAAGTCTCAGCGATTTCGCGTGGTCTGAAGGCGCTGGCCAAAGAACTCAGCGTCCCGGTGATTGCGCTGTCGCAGCTGAGCCGCGCTCCGGAGAGCCGCGGCGGCGATCATCGTCCGCAACTGTCCGATCTGCGCGAGTCGGGATCCATCGAGCAGGATGCCGATCTCGTAGCGTTCATCTTCCGCGAAGAGGTTTACAAACAGGACGATCCCGACGTGCAAGGCAAAGCGGAAATCATCATTGCCAAGCAGCGCAACGGTCCGACGGGGAGACTTCAGTTGGCATTTCTGAAAAGCTGCACCCGGTTCGAGACAATGGTCGAAGGCGGCGTGGCGCCGGAAGAGTGAGCCACTGGAGTACGGGAATTCCTGTACAGCCTCCCCGGTAAGTACCCTATATTCCTTGGGTTTGCAACGCAGCATTGGAGCGCTATCTACCCTGTGGAAAAGCTTGTGGAATTGAAAACCCTAAGCGGATTGTCTTCCGGCAAATGCCAGCCAACAGTCCAGAGAAGGATCGGAGACTGGGTCATAAACGCATGAGTAGTAACCAGTTATGCAATTCATCCGGCATTAACAGAGGAGTTCACTTCGGGGAAGTGCTTTCGTCCCATTTTGGAGATTTGCACATTTCAGGGTAGTTGCAACTTTCGTTACTCCCCTTTTCTTGAGTCAGATCTACCCCTCGCCTCCGCGGCAGCAGAACCTACGATTGGGCCGAGCAAGAAACCGGAATTTCTAAAGGCGACTGGCTTGGTAGGGATTGTGCGGCCAAAGATGGAGTCCACCCTATGAGTCTAGGAAACAGGTTCGATAGGCCAGCCCGTGCCTGCGGCTGCCTGGATGCGATCTGCCAAACGACCGTCAATCATGAATGGTATCTGCGCTTCTCGACCCAGTCGCAGGTCCACATATCTGAAGAGCCACAGAAACTTTCGACGCCTCCAGAGGGAAACCTCGCTCCACGGCAAGAACAACGGTGGGTGGCCTACGCGGAAGAGAAACAGGGTGGAAAGATAGAGCCCCATGATGTCAGCGCCCACGGTCAGACACCGCCCGTAGTTGGAGGTCCAGCGCATCCGGGCACTCTGGAAACTCCACGTCGGGCCTGTAAAAGGCGATGTCGCGGGAAACTGTCTGGCCAGCTTCCTCCATCCGCTGATGGTTGCTATAAGAAAACAAATGAGACACCAGAAGGCGACGAAAAACGGAATGAAAGCGAGAGGATGAGCGTTGAGGTAGTTCTGCATTCGATGGCCTCGTGTCGTAAGTCTAAAGCTCGCTGATGGATTTGTCGGCTCCGAGGGAGGAACCCCAGGGGCTAAAGCCCACATTTTCACGGATGCGCTTTCGGCGCGGCTGGAAGCCGCGCCCTTTCAAATGCGTCGATGTTATCAACGAACTTCAAGGTGGGGCGCTAGTCGGTGTCTTCGCCGACTTTGAGCACGGCCAGGAAGGCCTCCTGGGGGATGTCGACGCGGCCGATGCGCTTCATGCGCTTCTTGCCTTCCTTCTGTTTCTCCAGCAGTTTGCGCTTACGGGTGATGTCGCCCCCGTAGCACTTGGCGAGGACATTCTTTCGAATGGCAGAGACGGTTTCGCGGGCGATGATCTTGGCGCCGATGGAAGCCTGAATGGGCACCTCGAACATTTGCCGCGGAATCAGTTGCCTCATTTTAGAAACCAGCGCTTTGCCGCGCTCGTAGGCGAATTCGCGGTGCACGATGATGGAAAGCGCGTCCACGGGTTCGCCGGCGACGAGGATGTCGAGTTTCACCATCGGCGATTCCCAGTAGCCCGCGAGATGGTAGTCCAGCGAAGCGTAGCCGCGGGAGACGGACTTCAGCCGGTCGTAAAAGTCGAGCACGATTTCGTTCAGCGGCAACTCGTAGTGCAGCATGACCCGCGAGGAGCTGACGTATTCGAAGGTTTTCTGCTTGCCGCGCTTTTCTTCGACCAGCTTGAGAATTCCGCCAACATATTCTTCGTTGGACAGGATCGTTGCGAGAATCACCGGCTCTTCCACCTTGGCGATTTCGCTGGGGTCGGGCCAGCGGGAGGGATTGTCGACTTCGATCAGGGTGCCGTCGGTCTTGGTGATTTTGTAGCGTACGCCGGGCGCGGTGGTGATCAGCTCGAGATTAAACTCGCGCTCCAGCCGCTCCTGAATGATCTCCATGTGCAGCAGGCCGAGAAAGCCGCAGCGGAAGCCGAACCCGAGGGCGACGGAACTTTCCGGCTCGAAGAAAAACGACGAGTCGTTAAGCCGCAATTTTTCCAGCGCTTCACGCAGCCGGGTGTGCTCGTGCGCGTCCACGGTATAAAGACCGGCGAAGACCATGGGCTTGATCTCTTCAAAGCCGGGAAGCGCTTCAAACGCCGGGTTGGCGTCATCGGTGATGGTGTCGCCGATTTTTGTGTCGGCGACGTTTTTGATATTTGCGATGAGGAAGCCGACTTCGCCCGCTTTCAGTTCGTCGATTTCCACCGGCTTGGGGGTGAGCACGCCGAGAGTCTCGGCGTCGAACGTGGTTCCGTTCCACCAGAGGCGAATCCTTTGGCCTTTTCGCAGCGTACCCTGAAAAACGCGGGTCAAAACCACGACGCCGCGATAGGAATCGAACCAGGAGTCGAATACCAGCGCCTGCAGCCGGTTGTCGGGACTGCCTTTCGGCGGTGGAACACGCTTGACGATCGCTTCGAGAACATCGGGCACGCCCTGTCCGGTCTTCGCGCTGATGAGGATCGCGTCCGAAGCATCGAGACCGACCGCACCCTCGATCATTTCTTTGGTGCGCGGGATGTCGGCGCTCTGCAAATCGATCTTGTTGATCACGGGAATGATTTCCAGGCCGTGATTGATGGCGAGATAAGAATTCGCCAGCGTCTGCGCCTCGACGCCCTGGGAAGCATCGACGACGAGAAGCGCGCCCTCGCACGAGGCCAGCGAACGCGAAACTTCGTAAGAAAAATCCACGTGGCCGGGCGTGTCGATCAGGTTGAGCTGATAAGTTTGGCCGTCGTGGGCGGTGTACATCATGCGCACGGCGTGGGCCTTGATGGTGATGCCGCGCTCCCGCTCCAGATCCATGGAGTCGAGCACCTGGGCCTGCATTTCGCGCGCGGTGAGCGATCCGGTCAGCTCCAGCAGGCGGTCGGCCAGCGTGGATTTGCCGTGGTCGATGTGCGCGATGATGGCAAAGTTACGGATGCAGGCGGCGTCCATGGGATGTGGGCTAACTCTTGATTCTAGCAGGCGGGACGCCTTCAGATTCCGGCGTCATTTAGCATGTCAGCATGACTGAAGCGCCTTTCACTGCGATTGACCACGTGCAACTTGCCATGCCGGCGGGGGAAGAAGAGCGTGCGCGAACTTTCTATCGCGATCTGATTGGGATGGTAGAGGTTCCCAAGCCACCGGAACTGGCGAAGCGTGGCGGATGCTGGTTTGCGAGCGGCAGTGTGCAGCTTCATCTTGGCGTAGAGTCCGACTTTCGTCCCGCGAAGAAGGCGCACCCAGCTGTGCGCTGCCACGACTATGAGGCTCTGACGTCGCGCTTGCGAGGTGCGGGAATCGAAATGAAAGAAGACGCGAGCATTCCGGGCGTCCGGCGTTGCCACATCTTTGATCCGTTTGGGAACCGGATTGAGTTGATCGACGGCTAGAGATCATCGCGCGGTTCGCCTGATCAACTCCCCGTCCGTTACAATCTCACCCTTGGAGTTCTGACTGTCGAGGTGATTCGTATGCCAAAGTGCGTCTTGGCAGTTATTTCGTACTTGATAGGCGCCAGCGTTGCCTTCTCCCAGTCTCTTTCCCCGCAGGTGAAGGCGTTCGTCAAAGTGGATGCACCCATCGTGGCCCTAACCCACGTGCGCGTGATCGACGGCACGGGCGCGGCAGCGCGCGAGGATCAAACGATCATCCTCAGCAAGGGAAGAATTGAATCCGTCGCGGACGCTGCCTCGGCGAACGTTCCCAAGGATGCGCAGGTGCTCGATCTGCACGGCTACAGCGTGATTCCCGGCCTGGTCGGGATGCACGATCACATGTTTTATCCGGCGGGCGGCAACATTTTTCACGAGATGCCAGTCAGCTTTCCGCACCTGTATCTGGCGGGCGGCGTGACCACGATTCGCACAGCGGGCAGCATCGAGCCCTATATGGACCTTGCGCTGGCAAAGGCTATCGAGCGCGGAGAGGTTCCGGGGCCGCACGTGCACGTGACCGGGCCCTATCTGGAAGGCCCGGGAAGCTGGGCGCCACAGATGATGGCTTTGCAGACGCCAGAGGAGACGGTGGCAACAGTGAATTTCTGGGCGGACCGCGGAGTGGACAATTTCAAAGCCTACAACTTCTTGACACGGGACGAACTGAAGGCGGCGATTGGCGCGGCACACAAGCGCGGACTGAAGGTGACGGGGCATCTTTGCTCGATCGGTTTCCGGGAGGCCGCGGCGCTTGGCATTGATGATCTTGAACACGGCATCTTTGTGGATACGGAATTCTTTTCCGGTAAGAAGCCGGATCTGTGCCCCAGCAGTTCGTTCGACACGATGGAGGATGTTGTGGGAGAGCTTGCCAAAGTGCGGGCGACTGATGCGCCGATCCAGGGGATGATTCACGACCTGGTGGCGCATCATGTGGCGGTCACTTCCACGCTGCCCGTGTTCGAACCATTCGTGGCTGGCAGGGCACCGCTGCCGAAACGAGTGCTTGATGCCATGTCCCAAGAGGCGCGCAACCAGTACCTGACAGCCCGGGTAGTGATGGATTTGCCGGAGCGCGATCCGAAGACTGGAGAAATCCGTCCGGTACCGTGGGGGCCGATGTTCGAACTGGAGAAGCAATTTGAGCGCGCGTTCGTGCAGGCGGGAGGACTGCTGCTGGCCGGAGAGGATCCTACCGGCATGGGCGGGGATCTGGCCGGCTTCGGCGATCAGCGCGAAGTCGAGCTGTTGGTGGAGGCGGGATTCACGCCGCTGGAGGCAATTCACATCGCAACCTTCAACGGCGCGCAATATCTCGGAGAGTTGGATCGTATCGGCACGATCGCTCCCGGCAAGCAAGCGGACCTGGTCGTGATCAAAGGCGATCCGTCGAAAAAGATCGAGGACATCGAGAACGTGGAGACGGTGTTCAAAGATGGCGTCGGCTACGATTCCGCCAAGCTCATTGAATCGGTGCGCGGGTTAGTCGGGATACGCTGAGGTTCAGTGGCCAGTTGTCAGTTGCCAGTGGTCAGTAAAATCAAGAATCGCATGCTCGTTCTTGCCTCCGCTTCGCCTCGCCGTCAGGAGCTTCTGCGCAATGCCGGCATTTCGTTCACGGTGCAGCCGGCGGATATCGACGAAACCCCGCGTGACGGCGAATCTGCGAAGGACTGCGCGGAGCGGCTGGCGCGCGAAAAGGCGCTTGCCGTTTCTCACAGCCAACCGGAGAGTTATGTCCTCGGAGCAGACACGATTGTCGTCGTGAAGGGAGCCATACTCGGTAAACCGAGCGGCGCTGATGAGGCGGCTCGCATGCTGCGGCTTCTATCGGGACGCGAGCACGAAGTGATCACCGGCGTGTGCCTGGTTGGACCAGCCAAGCCAGCTCCCGGCGAACACCGAAGCGAGCTGAGAACTGAGAACCGAGAAATGAGAACTCGCTTTGAGGATACTGCCTCCGAGACTACGCTCGTGACCATGTCCGAAATGTCGGGCGAGGAGATCTGCGCCTACGTGGCTACCGGCGAGCCGATGGACAAGGCTGGCGCCTATGCGATTCAGGGGATCGCCTCGCGCTGGATTCCGCGCATCGAAGGCGACTACAGCAATGTGGTTGGTCTGCCGGTAGCGCTGGTTTGGAGAATGCTGCGGGAGCGGAAACTGATCTGAGTGCTCGGAAGCGGATGTGAAACTCTAGGACTTCTTCTCCTCGGACTTTTCTTCCTTCTTTTCATCGCTTTCTTTCATGGCCGACTTGAAGTTGCGGATGCCTTCGCCCAGCCCCTTCCCCAGCGAAGCGAACTTGCTGGGGCCGAACAAAAGAAGCGCGATGGCCACGATGAAGAGGATCTCGGTGAGACCAAGCCTGCCTTCCATATCCCAGACCCCTTTCAGATCGACTCGCGCAAGGACGCGAGGCATATTCGGCCGTGTGAAAAGTTTAGGCTTCCGGAGGAACAGAGTCAAAAACGCGCTGGTCTCTGCGAATCCTTCGGGGCTAAAAGCTCGAGCCGCCCGACCGCGACTGTCTTCCGGTGGCTGTGGATCGGCACCGCAATTCCATGGGCTGGTGTAGAATCTCACTGTAAACCCCACTGCGGTTTCACCCGGAGCCTGAAGAACGGCTCGCTGAATCCGCGGGATCCTTCCTCGTCGGGACGTGGCTCAGCCTGGTAGAGCACTCGCTTGGGGTGCGAGGGGTCGGCAGTTCAAATCTGCCCGTCCCGACCAATCTTTCTAGCCTTCTTTTTCAAGAGCTTGCGAAAACACCTATCCCTCACTTTTGAACCGGATCCGGGGATAATGAGTGTGGATGCGCGTCAACGTTCACTTTTGATGCCGTTACCGCTGGATGTTGGTCGAAGGACAGACTTCGCGAGAAGAACGCGACAACCTTGCTCTCGATGCGATCGGCGATGTGGTCGATGTGGTTCCCGTTGTAGATTTCGAATTCATGAGGGATGCCGTAGCTGGTCAGGACGCGGTCGAGTTGCTGGGTAGCCTCGGCAATGTGGGAATCCTTGTTGCCGACATCCATGCCGACATCCTTCAGCTCACGAAGGTTTCCTACGTACTGATCGATCATGTAGAGCGGTTCGTTGGCGTGGAATTTGGCAACGATTTCCTCGGCAAGCTTGCCATCCTTAACAGGAAGATCGGCGAAAAAGGGCGGATTGTTGGGATTGGGCGACCAGGCGACGGAGATCGCGACCAAAAGCTGGGGAAGGGTTTCGAGGGCATCCGCCTGTTCCGGCGTTCTTGCGGCTTCCGCTTTCACGCCATTCTCGAGCAGGAACGAGTCGGGAAATTTCATGCAGCAGGCACTGAGCAAATAGATGCTGGAGAAAACATCGGGATGACGCATGCCAATGCGAATGGCCCCATATCCCCCCATCGAATGCCCGGCGAGACCACGGCTGGCGCGTTCGGGGATCGTGCGGTAGTGGGCGTCGACGTATGGGATGAGCTCGCGCACGATGTAGTCTTCCCAGTTGCCGGTGGTAGCGGAGTTCGAATAGAAACTGCCTTGGTATCGTGTGAACGCGTCAGGCGTGACGAAAATCATTTCGCGATTTCCTGGCTTCGTAAACGCGTTATTCAGGATCGTGGGAAGCTTGGCCCAGAACTCGGTTGGCCCGTACCACTTCTCGGAGCTTTGGGTCCAACCATGAAGGAAGTAAACGACGGGATAGCGACGGCTGCGGTTCATCGCATAACTGGATGGAAGGTAAATCGCTACGTCGCGGTCGGCGGAGTCGTGTTCCAGATTGTGCTCGAGAGATTTGCCATGAAGTTTGATGTGCTCGACCGTGCCCGCGAAGGCTGAAGGATTGGTTGGCACAGTGGAAGAGCTTTGCGCCTGGAGCATGCTCAGGAAGCCAAAACTGACAGCGATCAGAACTCCGATCGATTTAACGTCTTTCATGGGAAAGGATGGTAGAGAGACGGCGAGCGCAAGTCAATCGGCCGTCAAAGCGTGCCGCGGCCCATGCCTTCTAAAGATGATCTTGCGGACGAGAATCTACTATCGCTAGGTAGGGAGAAGGAAAGTTCGAAAATCGTCCTCTAAGGCCGACCATCTGTCCTGAGGTCCCTCGCGAACTACGCTCGGGATTTCGCCAGCGGGCTCGCCCCTTCGACTGGGCTCAGGGTCACGCCGGCTAAACGGCTCAACTTGGGGTGCGAGGGGTCGGCAGTTCAAACCTGCCCGTCCCGACCAACATTTTCATGCCCTCTTTTCAGGAACTTGCGGTCATACCCATCGTTCACTTTTGAACTGGACTCAAGGGCAATCAGTGTAAATCGCCTGTTTACAACAATTGCGCCAGAGCATAGTGTGAGTGAATCAATGGCGCCGAGAACAGCCAAGTCTCTGCGAGCGGTGGTAGCAGGCGTTGCAACCCTCGTTCTTGCCTTTTCGCTGCTGAGGCCCGCAGCAGAACTATTCGCGATTCTGATTCGCCGACATTGGCCAGATGCTTGGTTTTCTGGATTAATCGTTTGGTGTTTGGATTTCTTCGCAGCGGGCCTAGCGATTGCAATCGCGGTCGTAATCGGGCGATATTCGTTTCGTGTGGAACCTCAGACTGAATCTAAAGCTGATCGCGTTGACCGACTTCTGTACCTATGCGCCCTCGCGGCTGTATCGATAGGAGTCTTTCAGTGGGCCGAGGGTCACTATTTGAGAGCATTGGTGGGGGCAGTCACGTTCCTCTTGGTCATTCCATGGCTCGGAAAGAGATGGATCAAGCGGTCACCGTGAGGCAGAAGCGCAGCGACTTGAACGTTCACCGCAGTCTGGTTCACGCTAGTTGGCGAAACAGCGCCATAACACTCATCGAGCGTGAAGACGCATCTCAGAGCGAGACATCACAGGCTGATCAAGCAGAAAGGTTCAAAATCGTCCGCTAGGGCCGACCTTTGTTTTAGCTGTCCGGTTTCCCCCCTTAGCCTGTTGGTTCGCACTCGGGTGCGCCGATCAGAACTGGACAATCCTTTCCAACGACGGCCGGCTGCGGATCACGAGGGTCGATCCTTTCAACTGCAGCAATTGTTTCTTCTTGAATTCGGAGAACAGGCGGCTGACCGTTTCACGGGTCGTCCCGATGGTTTCAGCAATCTCCTCATGAGTCAGTGTTAGCTTGATCTGGGTGGAACCGTCACCTTGCACGGGCTTGACCGACCAGGAAAGCAGCAGCTTGGCAAACTTTTCCGCGGGAGAGGTGGTCAGACCGAGAGTGCGGATCTCCTCATAGGCGGTGTAGTAGTTGCGGCTGAGTTGTTCCGCGGCGCGCATAGCCACTTCCGGGAAGTCCTTCAGGAAAAGCAGCAAGGAATCGCGCGGAATGAAATTAGCCTGTCCCGGCTCCATCATTTCGGCCGTCACTTCGTAGGGGCGGTTGGAAACGACCGCGTTCAGACCGAGAACATCCCCGGACTCGGAGATTTTCGTGATGATGGTCTTCCCCTCGCGGGAAGAGGTGGAAAGTTTCGCCTTCCCGGCGCAAAGCACAAACACGCCCCGCGCTTGCTGCCCTTCAAGGAAGAGCATGGTTCCCTTGGGATAAATCGCGGTAGCCTTGATCTCGTTGAGGCGTTGGACCGCGGGAGCGGACAGGTTACAGAACAGATGTTCTCCCCGTACTGGGCAGGTGACGCAGTTATCAAGAATATTTAGGCCATAAGGGGCACGCATCAGAAGCCTCCTTTGGGTAGGAGCCTGCCGTGAACCGGAGGCGTTTGCTCCGCCCAACGGGTAAGGTAAGGGCACGTCCCAAGCCACTCCGAGGGGCGCGCCCGGGTGGGGCTAAGAATCGGTCCATATATCAGAAAGGAAACAGGTTACGTCTCGACTGGGTTCCCCTGTTTGGTGGTTGAGTTTGACGTCCAACCGGCTCGGGTGGGTGGTTTCGCACACCAGTGTGTGACCTGGCTCACTATTGCTTGTGATCTGGCAGGGGTCCGTATGTCACGGATTACCGGGTCTCCGCGGGACGAGAGTCGGCAAAATAACTTCTTATTCAGTCGCGTGGTCTGGGGAGGCCCGAGGTGCTGAGGGCGCTAGTGCTGGATGTGCAGGCCTGCGCTCCAACAGCACCTCGAGGCTAAGAACGTGCAGCCTACTTCGGGATGTAGCTCAGGTCGGCGCGGAAGACGGACATTTCCGTGACGATGCGACGGCAGCTGCGGCGGAGTTGGTCGAGAACCTGCGGACCGCTGTCGCCATAAGCTTCCTTGAGCGCGTCTTCGAGTTTCTTTTCCGGCGGCTCCATATCTCCCCAGGTAGCGCGGTCGGTGACCAGGACGTAAGTGGGCGCGTCGCCTCCATTCGCAAGCTGATACCAGCGGGAAGGTTTGGCCGGGTAGTTGGTCTTCTGAATGGCCGCATTGATCTTCTTCACCGCATCGATGAAGTCATTGACGTGTTCGGGGATGAGCATGTAGGCGGCGGTGGTCCGCATCTTGGCGGGAGTCGCCGGCGGCTTGGTTATGCTGAGATCGTCGCGAAAGACATAATAGGTGGTAGTAGTCCCAGCGGTGTAGGGGCCCATGTTCTTTTCCACGTCGGGGAGGTCGATTTTGTTGAAGGCATCGCGGGGTTCGAGGTCCTTCCAGTGGTGGCCAGGGGAAGCCATGATGTAATCGCCGGTACGCTCGCCGGTCACGACCTGCCAGACCAGGATGCTCCAGGTATCTTTTTGGGCGGCGTGGAAGGCGGAATGCTGCTTGCGGCCGGTTTCCCATTGGGCGGTCATGCCAGGCTTGGGCGTGGAGACGTTAACTTCGGAGACCACCTGGGGCGAGGATTGCGCCAGGGCCAGGGTGGCTAGGGACAACAGGGTGACGAGCAACAGGGTGTGACGCGCGCATTGGCGCATATAAAGGCTCCTGAAGTTTGGGATTGCGGCCCGAAACTGGGCCGCCGTGCGAAAGGCCTTTTGGAAGCAACGCAACACTATGCTGCGCCAGACAGATTGTCAACTTATGTAAATGTTAGACAGGCTCAATTTGATCATGGGTAGAAAAACCATGAACCACGAAGGCCACGAAGTATCACAAAGGACTTCATTATGTGTCGCTTCCTTCGTGTGACTTCGTGTCCTTAGTGGTATCGATCGTCCTCGGGACTTCAGCGGGGGGGTCGCCCGAACCAAGAGAATCACTTTGAGGGGGACCTTCACTCTTCGACAATAGAGGGAAAGCTCCACTTGGTCGTGCTCGTGGCAATGCCGCCTCGTCGCAAGGATGATCCAGGTTCGGCGAATAAGGCTTGGTGCTTCGGAGTTGGAAGATTTTGAGTTCAGACCCAGGGAGAAGTCCTATGTCGGGGCAAGTCATTTTGTATTTCGATGATCCGGCGGACGCATTGCGTTTCGCCCTCGCGGCGGGGTCGGTGATGGCGGGAGAGACCGCCAGCGCGACCGGCAGTCTGGTGCAGGAAACCACGCGCGTCAGCCGCATCCGCCTCGACGCGGCCAATGCCGAAAGCCGAAAACCCACTCCGCCGGAACGCGTGGCCTAAGGCAGTTGGAGGCTAAAGGACCGGCTTCCTCGTCTGCACTCTACGCCGTACCTGCGTTGCTCAACGCTTCCAGCGCATCGGAGAGCGTTGGAAACATCAGGAAGACGCTCTCGACTCTTGTAATCTCAAACACTTTGAGGACGCGCTGGTTGACGCCTGTCAGAGCGACGCGGCGTCCTGCCTTCAGGCACGAAGTGTAAGCGCTGACCAGCGAACCCAGCCCAGATGAATCCACGTAGGGCACGCCGGTAAAATCCAGGATGATCGTGGGAGCGTTCTCGCGCCGGACGGCATTCAGGAATGGAGGGACGTTCTCCATGGTCAGTGGACCGCGCAGCCCCAGTACCCCGTAATCGAAGCGCTCGATCTCCAGCGGTTCTGAAGCCATGGAGCACCGATTCTAGGCTGAGTAGCGAGTCTCATTCAACCTCGACTTCGGGAATATTTCTTGTCTTCGTGATCTCAAACACACAACAAATCCGCGCTTTGTAATCTTTTTGTGTTTTCTTCTCTGGAGGCGCCGCGGCGAACTGGGCGGCGGTTACGATGGCAGTAACGGCATGTGGGGAGAAACGGATAATGAAAATAAGTGGAGACTCATACTGGCAGTGAAGTTGGCAATCATGAAATTCAATCCCGCAGTTGGCCTACCCATCCCAAAGGAACGCAGGCCCGCGTACTGTTGAGCTCGGTCTTCGGGCCGTACGCGCAGGACGACGAGTTCGGCAGCCGCTCCATCAATCCGATGGAGCTCTATCACAATCAGGTTACGCGCGCGCAGGGCGGATTCTCGCTGCGCATGTTTCACCGCTCCTGGGGAATCATGCTGATCCAGGCGAATATTTCCGCGCCCTGCGCGGTGCTGGATTTTCCTACGCGGGCAGATTTCGCGCGCGAGCTGAAGGCGAATCACTACGACGTGGTCGGCATCTCGTCGATCATCGTGAACGTGGGCAAGGTGCGCGAGATGTGCCGCATGACGCGCGAACTCTCCCCGCATTCGGTGATCGTGGTGGGCGGGCACGTGGCGGCGATCCCCGGAATCGAAACCATGATCGATGCCGACCACATCGTGCGCGGCGAAGGTGTGGCGTGGATGCGGCGCTATTTCGGCGAAGACGAGGCCGCGCCGATCCGGCATCCGGCGATTGTTTCCGGAATGCAGACTCGCATCATGGGGATCCGGCTGCCCGAGCGCAAAGGTGCGACGGCGGCGACCATTATTCCTTCCGTCGGTTGCCCCATGGGCTGCAACTTCTGCACGACCTCGGCATTTTTCGGCGGCAAGGGAAAGTTCGTCAACTTCTTCGAGAGCGGCGACGAGCTGTTTGACGTCATGTGCCAGATGGAAGACGAGTTGAAAGTGAGCTCGTTCTTCGTCATGGATGAGAATTTTCTTTTACATCGCGAGCGGGCGATGCGGCTGCTGGAACGCATGAAAGAAGCGGGCAAAAGCTGGTCGTTTTCCGTGTTTGCTTCGGCCAATGCGATTCGCAAGTACACCATGCAGGAACTGGTCGACCTGGGGGTGTCCTGGCTGTGGATGGGGCTGGAGTCTCCGCGGGCCGGTTACAGCAAGCTGCAGGGCACGGACACGCGCGAGCTCACGCGCGAGCTGCGCGAGCATGGCATTCGCGTGCAGGGGTCGACCATCATCGGGCTGGAGCATCACACCCGCGACAACATCGTCGCCGAGATCGAGCACGCGGTCTCGCACGACACCGATTTCCATCAGTTCATGCTCTACACGCCGGTGCCGGGCACGCCTTTATATAAACAGATGGCGGAAGAAGGACGGCTGCTCCGCGATGTGGACTACGCCGACGTGCATGGGCAGTTCAAGTTCAATTTCAAGCATGCAGCGATTTCACGTGACGATTCGAAGCGCTTTCTCGACTGGGCGTTCTGGCGGGACTTCGAGCTGAACGGACCGAGCCTGTACCGCATCTCGCGAACTCTGCTCGCGGGCTGGAAGCGGTACAAAGACTGGCCGGACGCGCGCGTGCGGGAGCGGTTTGCGCGCGAGATGGGACGGCTGAGCGGCGTCTACAGCGCGGCGCTGTGGGCCATGGAGCGGCAGTTCAAGGACATTGACCGCAAAGTGAGCGAGCGAATTCATTCCCTGCGCAAGGAATTCGGGAAGGAATCGGGAGTGGTGGCGCGGATGCTGCCGTCGGTGCTGGGTCCTGTGCTGCTGTGGACAACGCGGCGGGAAGAGCGGCGGCTGGCACGGGGAAAGACGTATGAGCCACCGACGATTCTAGAGCGGAGTAATTGGGCGGAGGCGTAGAAGCGATGCTCGGGCGTAAACCGTCACCCTCACCCTCACCAACAGTGTTGCCGGCAGTTTCGTGGTTCTTAGAAACTACCCCGTGCGGCGGGCAGTGAGCAGGGTCAGAATTTCCCGCAGGCCTTGCCGGATGTGCTGAAGTTCGGCCGCGGAGTGCGCCGGGAAGGGGATGGTGGATTGCGTCTTGTCGGCTTTCGTCTCCGAGCGCAGTTGCTGGCGCGCGCCCGCAATGGTGAATCCCTGTTCGTAGAGCAGTTGTTTGATGCGCAGCACATTTTCGACGTCGCGACGGCGGTACATGCGCTGCCCGGTGCTGCTCTTCACCGGCTTCAGTTGCGCGAATTCCGTTTCCCAGAAGCGCAGCACGTACGCCGGCAGACGGCAGAGTTCCGCAACTTCGCCGATGCGGAAGTAGAGCTTGTCGGGAATGAGGACCTCTCCCGGTTTGCTTTTACTCCCGTTCTTCTTACGCATGCTCATGAGCCTGATTCCGGACCTTCGCTTCGTGGGTTTGCCTATTGTGACACAGGTGCGGCAAGGGTCAGCAAAATTTCGCGCCGTGTTTACGGGCAAGTCAACTAAGGGCAAGTCAACTGCGCCGAGCCAAAGACCTTCAGCTGTGAGCCAGCGTCCGGGTTCATCGAGGTTGACGACACGCTCCCGGCCAGGATGGTCACAGTTCCCACAAATCCGCTGTTGCACTGGGTTAAGCCGTTTTGGTCCACGGTAGCGCCAGTATCGATGTTGCCTGGACATGCACCAGTGCTGGAGCCGACACACCAGCTAACATCCTTGCTGGTGAGGTTGGCCGGCGATGGCGGCTTGCTGAAGGTGCCTGTAGCCGCAAACGGAACTTGGCCATTGGCAAAATTCTTAGCGTCAGCCACGGTGGGGCTGAGGGTTACACTCTGCAGTTGCCGGCTGCTGCCGCATCCCGAAACCACGAGTGTGGCGAACAGCAGGAGAGGCCAGGCGGGGAAAAGACTGAAACGAGTCATGGAGCGCCCCCAGCGTCCGAAAAAGATCTCGGTGGGATCAGATGGCCCTTAACCGAGCCAAGTTGCCTGTTGACCCAATTGTAGTGGTGACTTCTACACTCAACCTTGTTTTCGGCCGCAAAGCAAAAGCCTCTCGGGAGGTGCTTCTCCGAAGAGGCTTTTGCAAATTCTTGGCCCGTGCGAGGTATCGTCTCGCCGACGGTTAGTGTTTCTTTTTCTTTTTTGCTTTCTTCTTCGTTGCCATGAAGGTTCCTCCGTGAACGATTTTCCCTTGCAAGGTTGCTGACTGCGGGACCCGTCTGACAAAAGCCGCTCAACTTGTGGTATGAGCGGCGTCCTTACCCCAAGATATTGCGGCAGCAGGAACTCAGTGTCAACAGAATTCTTGGGAACCCGTCGTTGGTCGTTGGTCCTTGGTCGTTCGCCAAAGCACCTTCCCGGCATTTTCCAGCCATGGTTTTGGCCAACGACCAACGACGAATGACCAACGACTGGTAGTAGACTGCGCTCCATGCGGCGCGATCCGGTTGAACTGGAAGTCTTCAAGAACCTTTATCACTCCATCGCCGAAGAGATGGGAGCGGCGCTGCGGCGGACCGCGTTCTCTCCAAACATCAAGGAGCGTCGCGACTATTCCTGCGCGGTTTTCGACAGCGACGGCGAAGTCATTGCCATGGGCGACCACATGCCGGTACACCTGGGTTCGATGCCCATGTCGGTTCAGGCGGCGATCGCGGCTGGTGAAATGAACCCGGGGGATATGGTCATGCTGAATGATCCGTTTCGCGGAGGCACACATCTGCCGGATATCACGCTGGTGGCGCCGGTGTATGTGGAGATGCCTGGGGTTGTGAAGCGCGGGCGGGGGCGCCCGCGCCACACTTGTCCTGATTTCTATGTGGCTTCGCGGGCGCATCACGCCGACGTCGGCGGAACTCACCCCGGCTCCATGGGGCTTTGCCGGGAAATCTATCAGGAAGGATTGCGCATTCCTCCAGTGAAGATCGTGCGGGCGGGAGTGATGGATCGCGATGCGCTGGCGCTTCTGCTCAACAACGTGCGCACCCCCGAGGAACGCGAAGGCGACCTGGGCGCGCAGATCGCTGCCTGCCACACCGGAGCGGAACGGTTGCAGGAAGTTTGCGGGCGCTACGGGGCGGAGCGGGTCAAACGCGCCGCCGCGGAGTTGCTGGAATATTCCGAAGAACTGATGCGGGCGTTCCTTGAGCGTGTACCCCCGGGAGAGTATCGCGCGGAGGATTTTCTGGACAATGATGGGATCAGCGATAAGCCGGTGAAGATTGCGGTGACGGTGAAGTTGCATCAATTGGCACTTCGAGGGAACGAGCGACGGCAGAACGCGGGCGCTAAGGGGCGCGGGCGAGGGCGCCCGCGCCACACGGTGACCGTGGATTTCACCGGCAGCGACCCGCAGGTGGAGGGCAGCGTGAACGCGGTCGCGGCCATCACTTACTCGGCATGCTTCTACGTGTTCCGCTGTCTGCTGGAGGAAGACGTGCCTGCGACGGCCGGTCTGATGCGGCCGATTCATGTGATCGCGCCGGAGGGAACGATCATCAATGCGCGTCCACCGGCGGCGGTCGCCGGAGGGAACGTCGAAACCTCGCAGCGCACCGTGGACGTGTTGCTGCGGGCGCTGGCCCAGGCGATCCCCGACCGGATTCCGGCAGCGTCCTCGGGAACGATGAATAATCTCACCATCGGTGGAATCGATCCACGGACGGGCGAGCCGTTTGCCTACTATGAGACGATCGCCGGCGGCATGGGCGCTCGGCCGGGCAAGCCAGGCGTTTCTGGCGTGCACACTCATATGACGAATTCGCTGAACACCCCGGCGGAGGCGCTGGAGTATGCGTATCCGCTGCGAGTGCGGCGGTACTCGCTGCGGCCGGAGAGCGGAGGTGGAGGAACGTTTCGAGGCGGTGACGGGATCGTTCGCGAGATCGAAGTCCTGACCGATTGCGAAGTTACGTTGCTTTCCGACCGCCGCTCCCGCGGGCCGTGGGGATTGGCGGGCGGTGGCGAAGGCGCCCCCGGAAAAGCATGGGTGATTCGCGGCGACGGCTCGACCGAAGAGATGCCGGGGAAGGTCAGCACGCGTCTGAGAGCGGGGGAGCGGATCAGAATTGAAAGTCCGGGCGGCGGGGGTTGGGGCGGAAAGTAAGGAGAGTGTCCATGGCGGCGAGTCCGGCATCTGATTCGCAGAGGTGAAAGTTTAATGAGCTATTGAGACGGAGGTCCTCCTAGATGGGAATGAAACAATCATTTTGTTGTCTTTTTCTAGCGATGCTGGTTGCAAACGTTATAGGGGGCAGTGCGCGAGGGCAAAACTCTGCAAACGACCGAGAGATCGAACAAACAGTATTCGACGCAGAACCGGATCATCCGGGCCAAATGCTTGTAAAGAGGTCCGTGAAAATTCCAGACAGTGCATTGCAGGTTTTGAGGGACACGCTGACTGGCGGCACGTTCAATTGCCTCAAGGCGATGGGAACTACACCGGCACAGGCTCCCGCTTCGTGGTTTCGAGCCTCCGCAGTTCATTTAAATGGACCAAACGAGGTTGATCTTATTGTTTTAGCCAACGTGCCGAACATCGAGAAGCTGCCGAGTCCCGAGGGTTGTTTGCTCCCCGCTCATGGTGGTCGGTTCTGGGTTCTCGGCCCTGGGATCGCAAGCGGAAGGTACGGACTACTCCTTGCAACCGGCGGACTTCGCCTGGAGGTACTTAGCTCACGAACCAATCGCTACAGGGACATTCGAATCGGGTCGGGGAGAACCACAGATTTATATAAATTTACTGTGCAGCAGTACCAACCAGCCGAGAAGAAAACCGAGCTCCAATGACCGATCTCGCTGCTCACTACCTCGAAGAGGCCCGCCGGCAAATGCGCGGGCACAAGCGCATGGGCGAAGGCGCGATCGCGCAACTTCACGACGAGGACTTTTTCGTCACGCTCGATGCTGAGTCGAATTCAGTTGCCGTGCTGGTCAAGCACCTTGCCGGAAACATGCGTTCGCGGTTCACCGACTTCCTCACCGCTGACGGCGAAAAGCCCGACCGCTTTCGCGACCGCGAATTTGAATTGACCGGGGCGACCACTCGGGCAGAGGTGATGAAGTGGTGGGAAGAAGGCTGGAACTGCGTGTTTTCGGCCATCGAAGGGCTCAAGCCCGAGGACGTGATGCGGACGGTGACGATCCGCGGCGAGCCGCATACCGCGCTGCAGGCCGTCAACCGGCAGATCGCGCATTACGCGCAGCACATCGGGCAGATCGTGTTCCTCGCGAAACATTTGCGGTCGAGCGAATGGAAGACGCTGAGCATTCCGCGAGGAAAGTCGGAAGAGTTCAAGCAGCACAAGACCATGGCGCAGCAGTACGAACGGGGTGTGCCGAAATAGCGCTGAGGATCATTGTCTAACGATTCGGCGGTCTTGGCCGGGTCAGAGACCCGGCCCCACACATCCGGTGCTAGAATCATACGTTTTGTGTTTGATCGGGAATTCATAAGGTAGCTCCCATGCCATCCACTATGCTCGCTGTCGTCAAGCCGGAAGCTGCGCCGGGCGCGGATATCCGCGAAGTAAAGATTCCCGCCTTCGGTCGCACCGATGTTCTGGTCAAGGTGAAGGTTGCGTCCATCTGCGGCACCGACCTCCACATTTATAACTGGGACCGTTGGGCGCAGAACCGCATTCATCCGCCGCTGATTCCGGGGCATGAGTTCTGCGGCGAGGTGGCCGCCTTTGGGGATGAAGTCACCAGCGTCAAGGAAGGCGATTTCGTTTCTGCCGAAATGCACGTGGCCTGCGGCAAGTGCCTGCAGTGCCGCACCGGCGAGGCGCACATCTGCCAGAACGTGAAGATCATCGGCGTGGATACGAACGGGGCGTTTGCGGAGTACGTGGTAATCCCGGAGTCGAACATCTGGAAGCTCGATCCGGCGATTCCACAGGAGTATGCCTCGATTCTCGATCCACTGGGAAACGCGGTGCACACGGTGCTGGCCGGTGAAATCGCGGCCAAGAGCGTGGCGATTACAGGATGCGGGCCGATCGGTCTGTTTTCGATTGCGGTGGCGAGGGCCGTGGGCGCGACTGCAGTATTTGCCATCGAGGTCAACGAGCACCGGGCCGCCATTGCGCGCGCCATGAAGGCCGACTACGTGCTCAATCCCACGAAAGAAGATGTGCGTGCCGTGGTGGCCGAACGAACAGGCGGGCTCGGCGTCGACGTGGTGCTCGAAATGGCGGGGCATCCCGACTCGATTCGAACCGCCTTCGACATCGTGCGGCGCGGTGGAAGAATTTCCCTTCTCGGCCTGACCTCAAAACCCATCTCACTGAACTTTTCCGAAGACATTATTTTCAAAGGCATCACGGTGCAGGGTATCAACGGCCGCCGCATGTACCAGACCTGGTATCAGATGACCGCGCTGCTCAAGGCAGGAAAACTCGATCTGCATCCGGTGATCACAGACCGCATCCCGATGAAGGACTTTTCGAAAGCGATGCACCGGCTGAAGACGGGCGAGGCCAGCAAAATTCTGGTGTATCCGAATGGGGTGCGGTAAATTCGTCGCCGCAGATTTGCGCTAATGAACGCAGATTGGACGGGGGAGCCTGCGGGGCTGGATCGCGATAGAATCTGAGCACCCAGAGGAAACTTCACGTTGGCATTCCTGATAGAGGTATTTGGCGAGATCTTCGTCGAAGTCATCTGCCATTTTGCAGGGCACTGCGTCCAGGAACTTCTCCAGTGGACACGCACCCTGATTTAGCATCCCATTACCGAGTGCAGTCATCCGTTTCGGTCTCCGGCTGTGCGGTATTACACTAGTCACGCTACAATCTGTGCTCCTCCGTGTGAATCCGTGGCGAAGAGGTTTTCGAGGTTTCCATGCCTGCCGCAACCCGCACCAATCCGCTCTCGTATCTCACCGACCAGCTCAACGAACTCAAGTCGAAGGGCACGCACTTCAAGCTGCGCGTGCTGGAGGACGAGCAGGCGCCCGTTTGCACGTTTGACGGCAAGAAAGTCATCAACTTGGCGTCGAACAATTATCTAGGGCTGACCACGCATCCCAAGCTGCGTGAGGCGGCGCTGGCGGCGACGCGCAAGTATGGAGTGGGATCGGGCGCGGTGCGGACGATTGCCGGGACGATGAAGATCCACATGGAGCTGGAGGAAAAGATTGCGCGCTTCAAGAACGTGGAGGCGTGCGTGGTCTTCCAATCGGGCTTCGCGGCGAACGCCGGGACAGTGTCGGCGGTGCTGGGCAAGGACGATTGCATCATCTCTGATGCGCTGAACCACGCGTCGATTATCGACGGCGCGCGGCTCTCGAAGGCAAAGATTCTGGTGTTCCGCCACAAAGATATCGCCCACGCCGAAGAGCAGCTGGCCAGCGTGAAGAACGAGCCGGGCAAAAAGCTGCTGATCACCGACGGCGTCTTCTCCATGGACGGCGACATCGGCCCGCTGCCCGCGCTGTGCGACCTGGCGGAAAAATACGGCGCCATCATGATGGTCGACGACGCGCACGCCTCCGGCGTGCTGGGCCGCAACGGGCGCGGCACGATTGATCACTTCGGCATGCACGGGCGCGTGGATATCCAGGTTGGGACACTGTCAAAGGCGATTGGCGCTCTGGGCGGGTACGTGTGCGGGACACGTGATCTGATTGACTTTCTTTATCACCGGGCGCGCCCGTTTTTGTTCTCGACCTCCCACCCCCCGTCGGTGGCGGCGTCGTGCATTGCGGCTTTCGACGTCTTGGAGAACGAACCCGAGCGCATGGAAAAACTCTGGGAGAACACGCGCTTCTGGAAAAAAGAACTGGGGCTTTTGGGATTTGACATCGGGGGACGCAACACGCCGGCCAGCGAGACTCCCATTACGCCGATCATTATCGGCGATGGCAAGCTCACCATGGACTTCTCCCGCGAGCTGTTCAAGGAAGGCGTGTTGGGGACCGGCATCGCGTTCCCAACCGTGCCGGAGGGCAAAGCCCGCATCCGCACCATTATGACCGCCACGCACACGAAAGAGGAGTTGGAGCAGGCGCTGGAGGTGCTGGGGAGGGTCGGGAAGAGGATGGGGATCTTGCCATAGCCGCAAGTGTCGTCCCTGACGGGACTCTGCGCCATCACGGACAGGCTTCCCCGCACTTACGTGCGGGGCTAATGAATGCCGTCGCTTCGCGACTAACGTGCGAGGCTAATGAATGCCGTCGCTTCGCGAGCAGGACTGGTCCGACGAGGGGCTGATCTTCTCGTCCGCAACTTCCATTTCGCCTGGCCAAAACCGAGCCGAGCTTCGCTCGGGCTGGACGGGCGAGGGCGCCCGTCCCCACACGAACCTGAGCCTCAACCTTGACGGTAAACGATCTTCCCTCCAACAATTGTTGCGACAACTTTCCCGGTGAACTGCCAACCGTCGAACGGAGTGTTGTGTGACATCGACCGCGACTTCGCGGCTTCAAACGTCCAGCGCTTCTTGGGATCGAAGATGGTGGCATCGGCGAAGTTGCCGCGTTGCAGCGATCCACGGCCGCGGAGATCGAAAACTCGCGCCGGGCCGGCGGTAAACAACTCTACTATGCGAGTCAGAGGAATCTTGTGCTCGCGGTGAAGCTTCGTAATGGCCAGCGCGAGTGCAGTTTCCAATCCTGTAATCCCGAACGCGGCGCGCTCGAATTCGACCTGCTTTTCGTGGGCCGCGTGAGGCGCATGGTCGGTGGCAATGGCGTCGACGGTGCCGTCAGCGAGGGCGACGAGAAGGGCCTCGCGGTCGGTCGCGGAGCGCAGCGGCGGGTTCATCTTGAAATTGGTGTCGTACTCGCCCACGTTCTCGTCAATTAAGGTGAAGTGATGCGGCGTGACTTCACAGGTGACGCGGGCTTTGGCGCGCTTGCCGCGGCGCACGGCCTTGAGCGCATCAGACGTAGAAAGATGCGCCACATGCAGGCGTGATTCGCGAATCTGCTGCGCAAGGGTCACGTCTCGATCCACGATGTTCGCTTCGGCGGCGACGGACATGCCGCGCAACCCAAGACGAAAGCTGGTCGGGCCTTCGTTCATGGAACTGGTTTCGGTAAGGCGCGTGTCTTCCGCGTGCTGCACCACGGGAACGTTCAACTCAGCGCCAAGGCGTAACGCAGCGCGCATCATCTCGTCGTCGAGAATCGGCTTGCCGTCGTCGGTGACGGCAACCGCCCCGGCGTGTTGCAAGGCGGCAAAGTCGGTTAGTGATGCGCCACGGGAGCCATGGGTGGCTGCCGCGATGGGGAAGATGTTGACCACGGCACCTCGTTCAGGTTGGCGCAGCCATGCCACCCATTCTGGCGTATCAACCACGGGCGCGGTGTTGGGCATGGTGCAGACTGATGTGAAGCCCCCGGTCGCCGCGGCAGCCGTGCCGCTGGCGATGGTCTCTTTGTAGCTCTGGCCGGGTTCGCGCAGGTGAACGTGGAGATCGATAAAGCCGGGAGCAACAATCAGTCCACGGGCGTCGAATTTTTCATCGGCGTTGCCGCGAATCTTGTTGGGCAAAGCGACTTCCGCGACGCGACCGTCGCGCAGCAGGACATCCATGGGCGCGTTGATCTTCGCGGCGGGGTCGATGAGGTGGCCGCCTTTGATCAGCAAGCTTGCGCTCTCTCGTCGTTGGTTCTTAGCACTCAGCATTCAGCACTCAGCATTCAGTCCCTTGCGTTTTGTTGGTTCGTGCGACCATCTGCGTTTATCTGGGTAGTCTGCGGCCTCATTTCGCCTTTCCTAACGCCCGCGCTAGAATGGCCATCCGCGTGGGGACGCCGTTGTGGACTTCGTCCACGATCACCGACTGCGGGCCGTCGGCAACTTCCGCCGTCAACTCCAGGCCGCGGATGATCGGGCCGGGGTGCATCACGATGGCGTCACGTTTGGCGAGTTTCAGCCGCGCTGTGGTCATCTGATAACGGGCGACATAATCTTGTAGCCGGATTTTCTGGCCGGCGAGGCGCTCTTTTTGCACGCGCAACAACATGACGACGTCGGTGCCGCGCAGAGCTTCCTCAATGTGCCGCGTGATGCGCAAGCCGGGAGCGAGTGTGGCTGCAATGTCGGGCACGAAGTCAGGCGGGCCGCATAGGGTTATCGTCACACCGAATTTGGTGAGCAGGTGGCAGGCACTGCGCGCGACCCGGCTGTGCAAGATGTCTCCGATAATCGTGGCATGCAAGCCCTTAAACGATTTCTTGTGCTTCAAGATGGTGAAGGCATCGAGCAGCGCCTGGGAGGGATGTTCGTGCATGCCGTCCCCGGCGTTGATGATGGGGATGTCGAGGTGCTGCGCCATCAAATGCGGCGCGCCGGCGGCGGGATGGCGGATCACGATGGAGTCGGCGCCGACCGCGCGCAACGTGTAGCCGGTATCGAGAAGCGACTCCCCTTTTTCGATGCTCGATCCCGAGGACTGAACCAGCGTGGTGATCGCGCCTAAAGACTTCGCGGCAAACTCGAACGACGAGCGCGTGCGGGTGGAGGCCTCATAAAACAGAAGCACGATGCGCTTGCCACGTAGGAGAGGCCGGGCCTTTAGCGGATTCATGCGGCGGGCCAGCCGGAGCAGGCCGAGAATTTCTTTCGGCTCCAGGTGCTCGATGCCGAGCAGCGACCCGCGCGCAGGCTTGTTCATCGCAGGAGAAGGCAAACGCAGCATCATACGCGGGAACCTGGAGAAGCGGCAAGGCCAGCCGTAAAGCTGCAAATTACCTCGATAAAACGCAAGGCTGAGCCGCCGACATTTGTACAACCGAAGGCCCGTAGGGTTCCGCAGCCCGACTGTGGCCTAAGGCCGATCGTGACGTCCCAGAAAAGCAGCGCTGAGAGCTCCGCCGAGGCTGCCCAGAACAAGGAAGGCGACGAACCCGAAAATCAGCGAAGCCACCATCAGGACGGTAAAACCACCTGGGGACTTCACCAGGTCCAACAAGCGCTGGGCGTCAGGACCGGGATATCGCGTGGCCATCTGCTGGACCTTGTCGATCATTTCGCCTCGGATTTCGGCGCCCTTATGAAGGACCGCCACAGCCAGTGCCTCAAGAATGGTCGACATCCCGAAAAAAAGCAGGCCGCACAGAGCCCCCAATCGGGCTCCAGTTCCGGCTCGCGTCACAATTCCAGGGCTGTGGCGCCGGTAGAGCGCGACAGCAAGGACTCCAGCACCGAGCGCGGCCACAAATGGATTTAAGCCAAGGATCATGAGCAGCACGGCAACCATAGCTGCCAGCGCGCAGGGCTGCACGGCGTGAGACCACCGTGGAGGTACGGAGATCACCGGAATGCCGGGAGAGACTGCCACAGCGGCGCGGTCGGACGTGGGAAATGGGTCATCAGCATTTGCAGGCTGCGCCGAAACCTCAGGAAATGTCACCCGAATCTGCGGCGCGCCGCAGTGTGCGCAGAAGGGCAAGCCCTCTTCGATCATTTGCCCGCACTTATGGCAAGCATGCTCCATGGAAGATTGAAAGTGCCTGCGACTGACAGTAGCACAGAGCGCAAGGATGTAAACGGCGTTGGGACCACAACCTCGCTCTGGCGTTCACGCAGACCAGGCGCTGGCAGCCGGTTCCCTCCGTCCAAGCAGCTAGATGTCCGCTTGCTTGCCGTGCATACGCACATATACCAGCGAGAAGCTGGAGCCCTTGCCTTCGGGTTTAATGGCCGCGATGTGCTGATCGTCTTTCTTGCCCACCTTGAGCTCGACGTTGGGGCCGCTGGATTGCTCGCAGATCAGTTCGTTGGAACTATTCTTGGAATCCTGGGAATGCATCTTCATGTCCAGGTCGAGGTCGCTTGAGGTATGGCACTCGAGAACGCCGCCGTATTTCTTGAGCTGATCTTTGTAAAACGAAATGATCTTGGCGGGAGCGTCGTCAGACTCATACTCCAGAGCTACCACCTTCAGGTTAAAGCCGAAGCTGGAAATATTGACATTGGCGCTTTTGCTGTCTCCGTTATGCTCTTTGGGTTTCAGCCGGGCGCCGGGATAGACGGCCAGCCCGACGTCGGAAGTATCGGCATCGTTGGAAACGTGAATGCCACCGGCCAGCGTGTTGATATCCACTTGCTTGTCTTCGCCGTTGGCTCCTTTCTTAACGTTGACGCTGCAGGCGGGCAGCACCAGGAGTGCGGCCACGCTGGCCATGAATAGTAAGGCCAGAGATTTATTTTTGCGCATGTTGAGACCCTCCTACCGCACCTTGCATGGTACGCTCGATGCCGCTCCCGCGCGCGGCAATGCCGGGAATGCTGACCGGGAGATGGCCCCGAATGGCGATCTCCCCAAACAGAGCCTTCACTGCGCCCGTCTCCGACACCGGCGCGTTGGAAAACGTACACATATAATTCTCGATCTTGGGGAAGTCCGCCGCAAGGTACGGGTTCCCCATAGCCACGACTGCGGTCTTCGCCGAGGCACGATCGAGCAACTGCTGCAGCAAGGCACCGGTGGCGTCGGCCATGGCCATTGAATTCCCGATCTTGCCTGCGGTCGGAATAACGTATACCGCAGCGACCACCGCCTGCGCCTCGTCTACAACCTTCAGAACTTCATCGCTCATGCCGGCAGCGATCCGCGGATCGACGTACAGCATGCGCGCATCCGGGATCCGGGCGTGAAACTCACGAGCGAAGGCGCGGCCGGAATCTGCACGCACATCATCGGAGAAGACTACCGCAACCACCTGGTTATGCGTCTCCTCAATAGTTGTATACGGAAGTCCGGCCTTGGGAGTTCCCTTCGATTTGAGCGGCAAAAGCTTGCCATTATCGCGCACCAGAGTGATGGCATCGTCGGCAACCTGCTGGCCGAAAGCCAGATTTTCGGGCCTGCCGATCAAGGTGGCAAGCGCGTTCATGTCCACGAGTCGGGCCTTGTGCAAGCCGAGGGACGCCTTGGTTTTCAGAATCTTGAGGACGGAGCGGTCCAGGCGCTCCTGGGAGATTTCTCCCGAGCGCACCGCCTGAAGCATGGCATTGTATGAAGCGCCAAGATCGGGGGGAATCAGCAGCAGATCGTTGCCCGCTTTGAATGCCTCCACGGCAACGCGGCCGATGTCATTGGCGAACAGCTTCGTGAGGCCGGCCATATCGAGCGCATCGGTCACCACAATGCCCTTGAAGCCAAGCTGCTTTTCCAGCAGATCGGAGACGATCGCCGGAGAAATCGTGGCCACATGATTCGGGTCGGAATCGAGGGCGGGCACGGTCACATGCGCCACCATGATCGAATCCACGCCCGCTTCGATAGCACGGCGGAAGGGCGGCAACTCGATGGTATCCAGATGGGCGCGGTCCCCATTGACCGCAGCTACTCCCAGGTGAGAGTCGGTGGCCGTGTCGCCGTGGCCGGGGAAGTGCTTGGCCGTAGTGAGCATGCCCGCTTCATGCGCGCCGTGAATATAGGCGGCAACCAGGTCGCCAACCTGTTTGGGATCTTCCCCGAACGAGCGCGTGTTGATGATCGGATTGGCCGGGTTGGAGTTGACATCGGCGTCGGGAAAAAAATTCCAATGGATGCCGATGGCGCGCGCTTCCTCGGCTGTGATTCGGCCGAAGGTCTTGGCTTCCTCTTCCTTGCCTGTAGCGCCAAAAGCCATGGCATGGGGAAAAACTGTAGTTCCCATGAGACGCATCGAGACGCCCCGTTCGAAGTCGGCGGCAAAAAGCAGCGGCAGCTTCGATTCGCTCTGCAGACGGTTGAGCAGTTCGGCGGCTTCGTAAGGTTCGCTTCGCAGCAAGTACGGGCCATCGACGTGGACCGTCATGGCAAACGAGCCGACGTGATACTTCTGCATATCTTCGCGCCACTGCAGGTATTCCGGGTTTTCGACGTTCAGGAAGCTGGCGCGGCACCAGATCATGAAAAGCTGGCCGACTTTCTCCTCCAGCGTTAGCTTGCGGAGAGTCTTCTCCGCCCACTTTTCGCCGTCGCGAGCAAGATGGATAGGGCCGGGCTGCTGGTACTTGTCCTTTGCTACTGCTGTCGCCACTAGGACGAGAACGATGACTAAGGGGGCGAACGTGCGGTACATGCACGGAACGATAGCAGAAATAAATGGTGCAGTTGTTCTATCGTTTTTCTGCGTTCATCCGCGAAAATCTGCGGCGAGTGACGTTTCTATCTTGTTTCCGGCCATGCGCTGGATCTGTGGATCGTCCCCGAAGCCGTTGAGCCAGGTCACATCCGGCTCCCGCCGAAACCAGGTCATCTGGCGCTTGGCATAGTTACGGTGAGCCTGCTGTGCGGCTTGCAGGGCTTGCTCGCGCGTGAGCTCTCCGCGAAGCAACTGCACCGCCTGCTTGTAGCCGAGCGAAGCCAGCGGCCGGGCAGCATCGCCGTACTTCGCAAGCAAACCCTGTGTTTCTTCGGCGAGGCCGGTCTCAAACATCCGTTGGGCGCGGCGATTGATGCGGTCGTAAAGTGCCTGGCGATCTGGATCGAGGCCAATGCGAAGAATGCGGAAGCCACGCAGCCGCTCGCGCCCCTGCTGCCAGAGTTCTGTCATCTTCTGGCGAGAAGCCAGGCAGACCTCGATGGCGCGAATCAGCTTGGGTGTGTCGTTGGCATGGATCTTTTCTGAGGCCGCACGATCGAGGTGGCGCAAGATGCGGTGGAGATAGTTCGATCCACGGCTGGCGGCGTGCTCGCGCAGTCGTTCGCGCAACTCCTCAAAACGCTGCGGACCGGGAAACAATCCCTCGAGCAAGGCGCGCAGGTAAAGCCCCGTTCCACCCACGACGATCGGTAGATGGCCCCGAGCTTTGATTTCCCCGATCACTTCGCGCGCCCGGCGCGCATACTCACCCGCGGTGATGTAATCTGTGGGTTCGACAAAATCGAGCAGATGATGTGCCGCGCGGGCTCGCTCCGCAGCTGTGGGTTTTGCTGTGCCGATCTCGAACTCGCGATACATCGCAACCGAGTCGCAGTTGACGATTTCTGCCGCGAAGCGCTCGGCTAATGCAAGCGAGAGAGCCGTCTTTCCGCTGCCTGTGGGGCCCAGCACAACCACCAACAGCGGCTCCGGCTGCGCGGAGGACACAGTCAGCGCACGCTCCAGTGAATGGCGTGCCAGTAGCGGATGATCGTCAAAGCGAGCAGCAGAAACGCAATCAGCAACAGGCCTGTGGTTTCCGCGGCATAGGCAGCGTGCCGGTGGTGCTTGTCAGTCGAATCAGTTGGGCGCTCGGTCGGGGGCACAGTCGTATTGTAACGCCGAGGACGGTCGCGCGATTTCGGTTGTGCCCTCGACTCGTCAACCACGAAGGAGCACAAAGTTACACGAAGGGGGGTGAATCCTGGGACTTTTCTTCGTGCCCCTTAGTGTCCTTAGTGGTTCAGCATTTTGACGTTACCCGATCTCCGAGTTGGGTTACGCCTGCCGACGGGAATGCTAAACTACGCCCGGCCTTCCATGTCAGCTTCGCAAACCAACAACACCGGCAAGATTGCTCGCTTCGGCGTTTTCGAGCTCGATCTTGCCGCTGGCGAGCTGCGCAAGAACGGAGTAAAGCTGCGCTTGCAGGAACAGCCGCTCCAGATTCTGGCGTTGCTGCTGGAACGCGCAGGCAGTGTGGTTACTCGCGAGGAGCTGCGGCAGAAGCTCTGGCCGGCCGACACTTTTGTGGATTTCGACCACAGCCTGAACACGGCCGTCAATAAGCTGCGTGAGGCCCTGGGCGATTCCGCGTCCAGCCCCCGTTACGTGGAAACCTTGGCCCGCCGGGGCTACCGCTTTATCGCTCCCGTGCAGGCGAGCGTGGAGACGAGCGCCACTTCGACAGGCTCAGGGCAGGCTCTCGCAAGCCTGGCACCGAGGGAGGATTCCGCAGTTGCCCTCCATCCCGACCTGGAGGTTCCCATCCCGCGCCGGAGCCTGACCCGCGGACTGTTTGCGCTGATTCAGGCGATGTATCTGATCTTCTACGTCTCCGCGCTCTTTCGTGTGCACACCGTGCAAGCCATTGCCGACAATTTCTTGCCGCCGTGGGGCGCGACCACCCTCGCGGGCACGGTCATGGTGACCGCCGGCGTGGGCATTCCACTGCGCTGTTACCTGATCTCGGCAGTCGCGTTCGACTATCGCCGGCTGGGCGAAAAGTTCCTGCGGGTGTTCCCCTTTGTTCTCGCGCTCGACCAGCTCTGGGCGGTAGCTCCGTTCCTGCTGATGCAGAAGATCGGCATCGGCGGGGCCTTCGCCGCGACCGCGGCCTTACTGTATGTGCCGTTTTCGGAGCGGACCTTGATCCGCCTGGCCTACCGCGAGCCGGGAGCCGCGGGACTCCACTGAGATCCATGGAACTGGACTTACCCACACCGCGTACCTACGTCTAAGTGGCCAGCGCGGAAGTGTGTCCGCGCCGGCAGGAGAAATCGTATGAAAACGCATCGCTCTCGGAGTTCTTGCCGTTTGCTTCGCTGCCGGCCTGCAGGCGCGAGCCGACGAATGGTCAAAGACCTTCAACCTCACGGGCAAGCCGGATCTGCGGGTGGAGACCTCCGACGCCAACATCCACGTCTACACTTGGGACCAGAACTCGATCGTAGCCAAGGTTACCACTACACGCTACAAGATTGGTGAAGGCGGCATTCGCGTTGACGACCACCAGAACGGCGACTCAGTCGAACTGGAAGTGCGCTTCCCCCATCATGGCATCACAATCGACTGGGGCCAGCACCGCGTCGATGTCGAAATCCACATGCCGCGCGAAGGCCGCGTTAACCTGCACACCGGCGACGGCAAGATCGAGCTCGCCAGCTTCAAGGGTGAGATGGAACTGCGCAGCGGAGATGGCTCGCAGGACATCGACAGCGTCGACGGCAAACTGCACGCCACCACGGGCGATGGCCATATTCGGGCGAACGGCCGCTTTGATGACCTCGAACTCAAAACCGGCGACGGGCGCGTAGAAGCGCGGGCCGCAGCCGGATCTTCTCTGGCCACCAGCTGGAGGCTGGAAACTGGTGACGGCAGCGTGACCCTGGACGTCCCCGAAAATCTCGCGGCAAATGTCGATCTGCACACCGGCGACGGCCACATCGACCTGGAGATGCCGGTCACCACCGAGGGCAAAATTCGCGAAAACGAGGTGCACGGCAAGCTTAATGGCGGCGGAAATCTGCTGGTCATTCATACCGGAGACGGATCGATCCGGTTGCGCAAGGGTTGAGAGCGGCTGAGGGTGTCTGACAACGTATGGTATACTGTCTGACACTATGGTTTCACAGCGCATCACAGTCCGTGTTCCTGTGACTCTTGGAACTCGCCTTCGCGACCGCTCTCGCATCAAGGGACAAACCCCGTCGGACCTGGTGCGGGTCGCGTTGGAGAATTACCTGGGCGAGGGAAGGGCTGTGGGATCAGCTTACGAGTTGGCGGAGGCGGCTGGGCTGATTGGCTGCGTGCGCCGCGCTCCTAGAGATCTGAGCACCAACCCGCGTCACTTTGAAGGTTTCGGAAAGACCAAATGACGCGGATTCTGGAGGACCGGGTTCTCGTGGACACCGGTCCCCTGGTGGCCATCCTTTCTCGCGAAGACGCGCACCACCAAGCCTGCGTTGAAGCTCTGCGCGAGATGACCGCGCCGCTATGTTCATGCTGGCCGGTCATTACAGAGGCGGCTTGGCTCCTGCGGCGCTCTCCGCGGGCAGTGCAGCAACTACTGGGCAGTATGGACGGAGGTCTTATTGAGCTCCTGCCGTTGGCGGGAATTGAAGCCAAAGCCATCGCGGGCCTGATGAAGAGATACGAAAGCATCCACCCGCAGTTCGCCGATGCCGCTTTGGTTTATCTTGCCGGCCGCGAGCGAATCTACACAATCTTTACCTTGGATCGGCGCGATTTCTCCATTTATCGAACCGGCCGCAAGCGTTCGTTCCGTATTCTTCCGGAGGCCGACTAGTTCGTGCCGCTAGGAATATCCGGCCCGGCTACTGCAGGTCTTCCATCTCTTCTCTGGTCGGGTTCGGACCGAGGTAGTAGAAACGGAAACGCAGAGCGAGGAAGGGTCCCTTGAAGTCGCTGGGCAAAGGCGGAAACGGATTATTTGCGGTGATGCTGCCCCACGCCGGGCGATCGAGGGCAACATCTCCCGACGACGCTACCAGCTTCATACCCGCGACGTGGCCATCCTTCGTGATGGCAAACTCAATGGCCAGCTTCCCCTTTTTCATTTCGGCGGATTCTGGAATCAGGTTGTACCAACTCTGTTTCACGTCCTGCAGAATGCGCGCCAGATAGGGCCCAAAATCCACGCCTTCCGTGTCGCTTAGAATCTCAAGGTTGCCCATCTGACGGCCGTGGGCTCCCGTTCCCAAGCCAAAGTCGCCCGCTTGTCCCCCGCCCGCTCCGGAGCTCTTGGCAGCGGCGGTCGCTTGCGCTGCCTGTTGAATCTGAGAGCTTGCCGAGGTCCCGGCGGCATACTTGTGGAACACATCGGCCGCATTCGGCCGGGCAGGGATTTGTAACCTAGCCTCCTGGTTCGTCGATGGAGGCTGCGCCGCCTGCGGCGCCGGTGGCGCATTTTGAGCGGCCGCCGCTGGCGACTGCGCCGGCATTTCCTGCGGTGTCCTCGGCCCATTCATTCCAGGAGCGCCGGGCGGCGGTGTGGCCAGAATCCTGCGCAGCTCCTTGGGATCAAGTTCAGGGCGTCGGGAAGTGGCGATGCGATCCTTGTCGGAAAGAACGTTCGTGTTCGGCCGGTGCTGCAGCTTCTGGACATCCGGCGGCAGCGTCAGGAACGTGACATTCTTGTCCTTGGTCACGTCTGATTGTCCGACCACGATCACCGAGCGCACCCAGGGAAAGTGTTTTTCCACCCAGTCGAAGTTGATGACCAGAATAATGATGATCAAGTGAGTAATGATGGAGATCCACGCCGCTTCCCGGCGGCGCGAGCGCGCCAAGTCATCCTGCAACTGGATCAGTAAGTGGGGCACGCGCGCTTCGTCATCGAAGGCGCGATAGGCAGTTTCCCAGCCCTGGCCATCGTACAGACCCATCTGTTCCGGCTCCTTGGACGGAGGGGCCACAGGATCCTGGAATGGGATTTGTGTGATCGGCATTAGCTGGGTCTGACTCGTCTACACCTGGCCATTAGACACGTATTCTGCCCCGCCACGTTGCATACGGCCTTCTATACGATGCAGGCGGACCAATCTCAGCCAAGTTACTTTTATTTTCGCATCTTTCGGTCGATTCTGCTCACCAACCGAATGGGCTGCGACTTAGGTGTGTAAACATTTGTAAAACCAGTTCTCAGTGCCAGATTCTCCGAGATTGCCGTTAGTGCTGGCCCTTGGCGATGCCGGCGAGGCCGACTTTCTTCCCGTGCTCGCGGATCGCGTTCACAATTTCGAGCGCAAGAGCGAGCGCGCGGCGGCCGTCTGCCAGGGGTACTGCCGGCGTGGAACGCTGCCGCACGGCGCGCAGGAACGATTTCAATTCTGCGTGCAGCGGTTCTTCCGAGGCCACGGGCGGTTTGGACACCTTGATCTGCGGGTTTACCGAGGGCGTGCCTGCCGCCGCTTCATCCTGACCGACGGTGAATACCAGCACTTCCTGGCGCCCGTAGTCGACGGAGACATACTGCCGCGGCTGGAAGAAGCGCAGTTTGCGCACGCGTTCTGTGGACACGCGGCTGGCCGTGAAGTTGGCGATGCAGCCCGATTCCAACTCCAGGCGCACGTTCGCGATGTCGACCTTACCGGAAAGAATGGGCAATCCGACTGCGCGTACTTCCTTCACCGGCGAATTCGCGAACGCAAGGACAATGTCCAAATCGTGAATCATCAGGTCGAGGACCACATCCACGTCGAGCGACCGCGGTGTGAAAACGCTGAGCCGGTGCACTTCGAAAAACATCGGCTGCGTTAGCAGCGGGAACGTAGCCTGGATGGCGGGGTTGAAACGCTCGAGATGTCCTACCTGGGCAACCCGCTTGTTGGCATCGGCGACTTCCACGAGTTCGTCGGCTTCGGCGAGCGACCCAGCCAGCGGCTTCTCGATGAGCACGTCCACTCCCGCTTCCATGAGCGCGCGGGCCACGGACAGATGGTGTACCGTGGGCGCGGCCACAGATGCCGCCCGGACCTCGCTGTGGGTGGTCAGCATCTGCTCGACTGACCCAAAGCCTCGGCAACCGAACTCTCGCGCCACGGCATCGGCGCGATCGAGGTTGGGATCGACCACTCCTGCCAGGCGTACCGCTTCACCCTGCTGTTCGAGTTCCTTGTACACGCGCGCGTGATTGCGCCCGAAGACGCCCACGCCGACGACTGCGACCGGAATCGGATCTTGGGATGGCAGGAAGAACTCTCTTGGGCAGATTACCGCCAAAAGATTGTAAACGCAAAGCGGGGGAAGGGCATCTGGAATAGGGATCGCAGACCCGGTCTCGGAATCAGTTCTGCAACGGACGCGGCGGCCGCCTCGCCGCGAGATCGCGGGGACCGGTGGAGCAGGCCTTCAGGTCTGCGTAAATAGGGCGCAAAATATGGGCTTTAGCCCCTAAGGCACCTACACCGCAAACCCACAACCGAAAGGAGAGCACTCACAATCTCATATGCGAACTATCGCGCTGCTGACCGTCTCCAACATCTTCATGACCTTCGCCTGGTATGGCCATCTGAAATATCGCAATGCCCCGCTGTTCAAGGTCATCGTAGTGAGCTGGATGATCGCTTTCTTCGAATACTGCTTTCAGGTGCCGGCCAACCGCATCGGTTCCTACGAATTCACCGCGGTGCAACTCAAGACCATTCAGGAAGTCATCACATTGGTAGTTTTCTCGATCTTCTCAGTGCTTTATCTCGGGCAGCCAGTGCGCTGGAACCACGCCCTGGGATTCGCCATGATCGTGGCCGCGGTTGCCGTAATCTTCAAACGCTGGTGAGGCCGGTTTTCACTTCTAGACTAACGGCGTCATCCCGAAACCCGGCGCACTTCAGCCGGGTGAGGGATCTGGCGTGGGATGCCTTCGAATCTGGGTTCCGGGTGGTGCACACTGGACCCTTAGGTGTGCTTGTAACCATGGGGACATGGTTCAGAGGAGGAGGTCAACAAAGTGGATCGCTTCTAGCCGCGCCCCTGCGCCTTCTTCAGGATGGCAATCTGACCGGCGTGGTAAAGCTCATGCTGCGCGACGCCATGAAGCATATGAAAGAAATCGTATCGCTTGCCGGGGACGCGGTCGCGAAGTCGCGAATCGGGTAGCCCTGCAACGGTGTTCACCAGCGCATCATGCGTACGCTTTGCGTCGGCAACGGTTTCGCGCCACGCCACCTCGCTGGGGTTCTTGGGGACGCGCGGGAAATTCTGAGTGCCCTTCAACTGGGCCTTCTTTCCGCCCAGGCGCCGGAGAACAGCTCCGTCCCAGGCCGCGACGTGCAGCACAAGCTCCCAAATGCTGTGAACTGCAGGCAACGGCCTCGCGGCGGCCGTGGCGGCATCAACGTCTTCCAGCAATTCGAGCATCGCCGGTCCGTGCCAGGCGGCGCCCTGAAAAGCACGGCGGAGTTGGTCTGCAATGCGGGCCGCTTCAGAACCTGGAGAAGTCATCCTAAACGTCCTCCCCTAGAAGAAATCTCTCCCATCGGAGCTTGGTTTTTCTCGGCGCTCTCTGCGGCCTTTCTTAGCGATCTCTGCGATTAAGGCTTTGTCTCCCGCTGGCTGACAAGCGCATCGGCGACCACGGCGATTTCCCCCGCATTCGCCGCATCGAGAACCTTTTCCCCATCCAGCAGCAGGCACTTTCCGGCGTCCAGCGCGAGACATGTGACGCCTGCGGCCTGCATGACCTCGATCGTTTTCACACCCACCACGGGGACATCGAAGCGCATGTCCTGATTAGGCTTAGCGATCTTCACCACGGTGAGAGCGCGGCTCAACGTCGATGCATCGCCACGCAGCGAGCGCATGATCTGCCCGGCGCGCTCGATGGTGGCGTCGGTGCCCTCCATGGCTTCGACGGCCACACACGCAGATTCCGCAATCACTACCGTCTGGCCGATATCATGCTGCGCCAACTGCAGGGCAACCACCCGGCCGTAATCGATGTTCTTTCGTTCCTGTTCCGTAGGCGCGCGCTTCGTAACCACGCCGGACTTCACCAGCAGCGGCTCCAGCAGCCACGTCGAACTCTCCAGCGTGATGCCTTCATCCGCGAGAACCCCGGCCACGGCGCCCAGCAGCGAGTCGGTATTGCGCACGGTGAGGGAAAGCAGTAGCTTGGCCAGGCGCCAGTCCGGGCGAATGCTGGAGAAAATCTGTTTGTGCTTGACCTGCCCTGCCATCACAGCGCGACGCACACCCTCGCGCTGAAAGGTCTCGATGAGCCGGGAAAGCTCACCCAGCGACAGCCAGTGCACCGCCGCCGCGCCGCAGGACTCAATTTCGGGAGACGTTTCCTCTTTGATCGCCGCAACCACAACCTCGTATCCCCGCGCCCGCGCCGCGTCGAGCACGAGAAAAGGAAACTTGCCGTTACCCGCGATGAGACCAATGCGATCCATAGTGGTCAGTGGCCAGTGATCAGTGCTCAGCTACGGCCTACTGGCCACTTATTTAATCACTCCTCGCTCGGACGTTTCGATGAAGCGTATCAGCATCTCCACATCCTCGCCGCGATCCGGCTCGCCCTTTAGCTTCTCCAGCGCTTGTGAAGTATTCATCTTCGAAGCGAGCAGGATCTTGTAGGCATGGTGGATCTTGCGAATCCGCTCTTTTGAAAACCCGCGCCGTTCCAGGCCGACTTTATTCATGCCGTAAGCGTGCGTGTCGCGCGCGGCCGAGGTCATGGAAAACGGCAAGACATCCTGCGTGATCGTCGTGCCACCCCCAATGTAGGAATGCGCGCCTATGCGCACGAACTGGTGCACGGGGCAAAGGGCCCCCACCACAGCCCATTCTTCCACCGTCACGTGCCCAGCCAAAGTAGCGCCATTCACCAGCATGGAATGGTCGCCGATCACGGAGTCGTGCCCGATGTGAGTGTAGGCCATGATCAGCACGTGACTTCCGACGCGCGTGACTCCCCCGCCCTTGATGGTGCCGCGATTGATGGTCACGCACTCGCGAATCTCGTTGTGGTCGCCGATCTCCAGCCGCGTCGGCTCGCCGCGGTAGGTTACATCCTGCGGCGCCATGCCGATCGCAGCAAACGGAAAAAAACCGTTGTCCGCGCCGATTTTCGCCGGCCCCTCGATCGTGACATGCGAAATAAGATGGCAGCCCTCGCCCAACTCCACTTCCGCCCCAATCACGCAATACGGCCCGACCGTGCACGAAGCCGGAACCTTGGCCCGCGGATCAACGATCGCCGTAGGATGGATGTTCATCACAAATGTTCTAAGGATTGAATCGCGGAATCACCGGAAGATCGAAAACGCGGCTAACCGCCGGCCCAGAGCTCATTCCCCTGCGCCGCCATCGTCGGAATTCCTGCTCCGTCCCCGCGAGCTGTCGATGAGCTGGCACGACACCGCAGCATCAGCCACGCGTTTGCCGTTGACCGTTGCCGTGCCTTGCATCTTGGCAGCGGTCATGTGCGCCATCACTTTCCAGCCCAGAACTTCCACTTCAATTCGCACCTGATCGCCCGGGCCTACAGGCCGGCGGAACCGGGCCCGGTCTATCCCGGTAAATACAATCACCTTGTTCTCGCGATCCTCGACTTCGGTAAGCAGCAGCGCGCCACCGGCCTGTGCGATCGCTTCCACGATCAGCACTCCCGGCATGATCGGCAGCCCCGGAAAATGACCGTTGAAAAAAGGCTCGTTGATGGTGACATTCTTGATGGCGACGATGCGTTCCCTGCGCTTAAGCTCGAGCACGCGGTCAATGAGCAGCAGCGGATAGCGGTGCGGCAGGATCTTCAGAATCTCGTGGATGTCGAGTGTGATCTTCGCCGTCGTCTGCGGCGCTTCGCCCATGGGTGAAGTGCTCTCAGTCATGGATTCGTCTCAATCGGCCTGAAGATTATACTGTACCGCGTTGCCTTAGCGACGGAGGCCTTTGCCGCTCCGCCCTGCGAGAACAAGCCGTGCCCGGAAAGAGATCGAAAAAACCGACAGCGCTGCCCTCTTCAGATACCTGGACCGGCCGCCTGCGTTACTTTGTACAACGCCAGGACGCGATGGTCCAAACCATCCGCCATCTGGTCGAAATCGAATCCCCTAGCGACAGCAAAGCAGCTGTCGACCGCATCGCTGAGTTCCTCGCCCCAAGTTTTGAAGCGCTCGGCGGAACTGCGCGTTTCCACCACAGCAACGAATTCGGTAACAGCCTGCAGATCGATTTCCCCGGCCGCGAGAAAACCAGGCCAGTCCTGCTGCTGGGCCACTATGACACGGTGTACCCGCTGGGCACGCTCGCGTCCATGCCTTGCAACATTAAAGACGGCCGCATGCATGGCCCCGGCGTTCTCGATATGAAGTCGGGCATCGCGCTCATGTTACACGCCCTCGCAGCCCTGAAAGAGTGGCAAGGAGAACTGCCCCGGCCGGTCACGGTTTTTCTGGTCTCCGATGAAGAGGTCGGGAGCTATTCCTCCCGCAAAATCACCGAGGCACTCGCCCGAGAATCTGCAGGCGTCCTGGTTCTGGAGCCAGCCGCCGGACTTCGCGGCGCCGTCAAGACTGCACGCAAGGGCGTTGGCGAATACACCATCAAAGTGAAAGGCGTGGCAGCACATGCCGGCCTCGATCCCGGCAAGGGACACAGCGCCATCTCAGAACTTGCGCGCCAGATCACGACCATCGCCAAGCTGAACAACTTGCGGGAGGGATTGTCAGTAAATGCCGGGGTGATCCGTGGCGGCACGCGCACGAACGTCATCGCCGCCGAGGCCTCGGCTGACATTGATGTCCGTATCAAGAGCGCGAAGCAAGCCGCGGGAATCGATCGCAAGCTGCGTTCTCTCAAGCCGTTCGACAAGCATTGCAAACTCGAAGTCACCGGCAGCGTCAATCGCCTGCCCATGGAGCGCAATGCTGGAGTGATCGCACTCTGCAAAACCGCCAGGACGATTGCACAGCAAGTGGGCTGGGGGCTCGAAGAAGCGGCCGTTGGTGGCGGTTCCGACGGCAACTTCACTGCCGGCATGGGCATTCCCACGCTCGACGGCATGGGCGGCGTGGGCGAAGGCGCTCACGCCGTACACGAATTCATTGTCATCTCGGAATTGCCCCGGCGCGCGTTGCTGCTGGCAGGAATGATCGAGCGCGTCTGACCCTATTCCTTCGGAACGAAGACCAGAAAATAATCCATCTTGTCGGCCTTCACAAAGTCATACTGTTGCAGCAGCCGGTAGCCCGCCTGCGCCGCCTCGCGGATCACCACCTCGCGGCCCACGCCGTGGTTCTCGCCATTTCCATTGCGATCGATCACGCCGACCTTCGCTAATGCACGCAACGAAGCCCGCACCTTGCGCAATAGTGTGACTGGTTGCGCGATCTCGTGATAGGTCTTCAGCATCAGAACGGCATCCACCGCGCCTGCCGGAAGCATCGGATCATCGGGCGTGCTGAGAATCGTCTTCACGTTGTGGAGCTGTTCCTTCTGCGCGCGGTCATTGATGTAATGGATGGCCTCTGGGTTAATGTCCACGGCATACACGGTGCCGGTCTCGCCCGCCCGCCGCGCCGCCCGCACCGTGAACCATCCCGATCCGGCGCCAATGTCAGCCACGGTTTTGCCCGAAGCGATGCCCAGAATATCCATGACGCGGTTGATCTGCAGGCGCTCGTCCCGTCCCGGCGAATCAAAAATGGAAAGGTCGCCGGTGTAAGGCTCGCTGGTTTTCCTGGATTGCGCGGGTACCGACGCAGCTTGTGCCCGAGCTTGTGCTCCCAGAGAAGACAGCGTGGAGAGCAAAACCAACAGCGCAAGTAAGAAGATGCGGGATTTGTGTTTGAACATTAAGGAACCGTTTTCTGAACGGATCGTGCGCACCTGCGGAAGACCTGGGATTCGTATCAGGGTATGCCTTCAGGCATACCACAAGCGCTGCGTTACAATCCGCGCCTTCAGGCGCTGCGACCACGAGCCTCCGTAGATAGACTCGCGATGTGCACGTCGGTGAGCGCGCCCGTCTCCGTCTTACCGCTTGCACTTGCCGGAGGCCTTGTGGCGCAATGGAGCAGGCGCCTCTTCGAACACAGCAAACTGAATCTTCTTCTCCACGGGATCGATGCGGTCGACCAGCACGCGAATTTTCTGCCCCAAGTGATACGTTTTGCGTGAGCGCTGGCCGATGATCTCACGCGTGTTCTCGTGGTAAATGTAGCGATCGTCGATGAGCGTGTTCAGCGGGACCAGGCCTTCGACGAACAGATCGGTCAGTTCGACGAAAAATCCGAACTTGGTCACGCTCGTGATCAACCCGTCGAAATCCTCCCCCACGCGGTCTTGCATGAACTTGACCTTCTTCCACTCCATCAATTCGCGCTCGGCGTCATCAGCTCGCCTCTCGGACTGGCTGGACTCCTCGGCAATGTCGTGAAGTTCGTCCAGCGAGATGGGGCCTCCCAGCGGTTCCAGCGACTCACGGTGCGCCGCGTGATCGCGCCGCTTCGACCAGGGTGAGGGCGCGTCTGTGTCCGTGTGGCGCGGGCGTTCAGCCCGCGAGGTGTGAGAAGCGAAAGCCCCGCTTTCCAGCGCAGCAGACGGTGCCGGGAAAATGCCCACCGGAATTTCTCTGTCCCGCTTTTCTGCCGATTCCCGGAGCACATCTTTCAATATCCGATGAACGATTAAATCGGGATAGCGCCGAATTGGCGATGTGAAATGCGTGTAGCTCGTGGCCGCCAGCGCGAAGTGGCCAAGGTTCTCTTCCGAATAGCGAGCCTGTTTCAGTGAGCGCAGCATCAGGTAGCTCAGGATGCGCTCCTCCGCCTTGCCCGCGATTTTCTCGGTGAGCTTCTGATACATGCGCGGCGTGATGTGCACTTCTTTGGGCACTTCGATGTCGCGGACGCGCTTGCCTGTGCCATGCGCGGCGCGACGGTCGGTCTTGAGCTGCACGCGATGGATGGGCAGCGCGCCCACGCCGAGCGAGTAACCAAACGTCGCCGCAATTACCTCGAAATCGTAGACGCGCTTGGCGTCGGGTTTTTCGTGAATCCGGTACAAGGATGCGATGCGCTTCGACTCCAGATACTGTGCGACGCACTCATTGGCCGAGAGCATGAATTCCTCGATCAGCCGGTGCGCGATGTTGCGCTCCGACCGCGTAATGCTCTTCATCAGCCCGAATTCGTCGAATTCGATGACCGGCTCCGGCAGGTCAAAGTCAATCGACCCACGGCGCTCCCGCTTGCGGTTGAGAATCATGGCCAGGTCGCGCATCAGCTCAAACGTCTGGACCAGCGGCGCGTACCGCTCGCGCGCAGCCGCATCACCCTCGATCGCGGCATTCATGGCGGTGTAAGTCATGCGCTCAGCCGAACGAATCACGCCTTCGCACAATTCGTAACCAACGATCTCACCCTGATGATCGATTTCCATGACGCACGACATTACCAGTCGGTCGGCATGCGGCCGCAGGCTGCAAATGTCGGTGGAAAGTTCCAGCGGCAGCATGGGCACGGCGCGGTCGGGAAAGTACACGCTGGTTCCGCGCAGCCGCGCTTCCTGGTCGAGCGCCGAGCCGGGTTTGACGTAGTGGGCCACGTCGGCGATATGCACCTGCAGTTCGAAGTTGCCATTGGCGAGAGTTCGCACCAGAACCGCATCATCGAAATCGCGCGCTGTTTCCCCGTCAATGGTTACGATGGGCAGCGCCCGGAAGTCCCGGCGGTGGTGAAGTTCACGGGATGAGATAGTAGCCGCCGCGTCCTGCGCTTCCTCGAGCGTGGCGGCGGGAAAATGGTGCGGAAGATGAAATTTCCGGATAGTGATTTCCACATCAACGCCGAAGTCATCCTCCCGGCCGAGGATCTCCATCACGCGCCCGCGCGGGTTCTGAGTAGCCGAAGGCCAGTCCGTGATTTCGACATCGACCACCACACCTTCGAGGTCGTCCCATTCCGCGCGGCGAGCCGCTTCCTCGCCCAGCACGCGGTCGACGGACTTTCTCTTCTTTCGCGATCCCTCTGCGTCCCCCGCGGTTTTGGTTTCCGGGACTTCCATTCCCACCGGAATCACGATTTCCTGCGTAATCTTGCTGTCGATGGGCGTGACGTAATTCCGCCTGTTGCTGTAATGAAAAATCCCCACCACGGTCGGATGCGCGCGCACCACCGGACGCACAATGCGGCCCTCGGCGCGGCCATCCGGACGAATCGCGCTGATCTCCACCAGCACGCGGTCGCCGTGCATGGCGTTGCCGATCAGGTGAGGCGCGATGAAGATGTCGCCGGCCAGTCGCGCCTTGAGCTGCGGGCTGAGCGAACTTGTGTCGGGAATGACGAAGCCGAAGCCGTCGCGGTGCATAGTGAGGCGTCCGACCACCGCGTGCTTGTCAGCCGCGGCTTGCGGCAAGGCGTACCGGTCGGAATTGAGCTGAACCAGCTCTCCTGCAGCCACCAGCTTCTGAAGATGCGCGTCGAGATCGCCGCGCGCCTCGCCATGCACCCCGAGTTCGCGCACCAGCTGCTTGAATCCCGCCGCATGCTTGGGCTGGCGGGCGATGTGTTTCAGGATGGTGGCGTCGGAAAGCATGGGGAAGCTGTCAGCGATCAGCCGTCAGCCCTCAGCATAAACCACTCGGGCCGCGTCATTCCGCCCCTGCTTGCTCTATCATCCTGAGCGAAGCGAAGGACCCATGCAACCCCAGCGGATTGCACAGGTCCTACGCGTCCGCAAGGAAGGGGACCTCAGGAAGACAGCGCTTTCCCTACCACGTATCCCCACCGCCACGCGGCGGCCAAGCGCCCAGCATGCGTCGGATCATCGCGATCTGCCCGGTGTGATAGCTGTTGTGTGCCACCATCTGCCAGAGCACAGCCTCCAGCGTGCCCGCGACTTTCTTGTCGCCTTCGTGCACGCTTTCAATCTCACGCTGCTTTTCCGCCGAGGAAGATTTCGCCAGTACGGCGAACTCAGCCAGCAGACTGGCGAAACGCATTCTCTGCCGGTTCCAGTCCTGAGCATCGACGGGCGACGGTGGTGCCGGAAAGCTCTCCGCGCTATGCTCCGGATACGCAGGCCTTTGGCCGCGAATGCGGCGCAACTCGTACTCCATCCAGTAATTCATGTGGAAGACGAGCTGCCCGATGGAGTGCGGAAATCCTGCGACCTGCCGCGCCGCCAGCTCCGCCGAAATGTCTTCGACGCACGCGATGGATCGGCGTGCGCGCCCTGGCCGTGCAACAACTCAATCAGTGCGCGTTGGGACATGGAAAATCAGAATCTCAAGCCTTGGAGTAGCGCCGCCGTCCCGGCGGCTGTCCAGCGGGCGTCCTCGCCCGCCACGTCGAGAGCAAGACGCGCTAAACACTATCCGGCACGGTGGTCGGCGCAACCACTCGCAACCGTTCCTCCGCCGGCACACCGAAAAACTCTACGACCGTCCTCCAAAGTACTTCTCCTCCAGAATTCTCCGGTGATGCAGCTCATGCCCCGCGATGATGTAGGCCAGCGCCCGCACCGTGACTTCATTCTTGTTGGCCACGCCGCGCCGCGTCCACGCGGCTTCGTCCAGACTGCGCAGCAGAGAGAGCGTCGCCCGCCGCACCGCGATATATTCCTCAATCAAATCGCTGAGCGGATGCCGCGCAAATGGCCCGTTTCGTACGTAGTCGTCCTGCTCAAAGCCTTCCATGGGCGTGGCGTCGGCCCGTGCAATGCGCAGCGCGCGATAGGCGAACACACGCTCGGCGTCGCACACGTGGCCCAAAACTTCCTTCGCGGTCCATTTGTCGGGGGCGTAGCGGAAGTTGCCCTCGGCCTCGTCGCGGCCAGAGAGCAGGAGCATCATCCCCCGGCGCTGATCTTCAAGCGTTGTCAGAATGTCCGTTCCCGCGACTAAAGAGATGTAATGGTCGTAGTAGGGCGCGTATTCCCCGGATTGAGGCCGGGCGATCACGAAGGCTGGAGGGCTGGCAACAGCTTGGTTCAACATGTTTCGCTCCTGGGACGCTAAGCTGCATCTTCGATAAATCTTCGATCCCGAAAGGATACTCCTCCCGCCTGTGGAACTATCGTCACCAGGGATTTTTTTCGCGGCATCCTTACACGGTCGCTTGGCAACGAGTCATTATTCCGACCGATTTCTCCGCACTCCGGAGGACGTACCATCCGAGGAAATTCCATTGAAAATAAAGGAGTTTTCCACAGCGCTCATTTTGAGACGGAGAGGTACAATGCAGTTTGGTCACGGAAGTGCGGCTCGTGATCCCTAATCCCATCAAGGAAAGGAACTTTCTAACCCATGTGGAAGCCGACGAATCAGCCCACGACCCCTGGCCGTCCCGCCGAGCCGGAGCGTCCCATGCCTTCCCCGAGTACCCCCGCCATGACTTCGATGGCCAACGAGCCTGCCACGGCGCGCCCGGCGACTACCACCACCACCGCCGACCAGGCCACTATTGGCAAATCGCTGGTGATCAAGGGCGAGGTGACCGGCTCCGAGTCGCTCTACATCGACGGCCGGGTGGAAGGTTCCATTAATCTTTCCGGAAACCGGGTCACCGTCGGCCGCAACGGCGTCGTCGCGGCCAACATCAATGCCCGCGAGATCGTCGTGCTCGGCAAGGTGCGCGGCAATCTGACCGCCAGCGACCGCGTCGACATCCGCAGCGACGGCTCCCTTACGGGCGACGTCGTCGCAGCCCGCATCTCCATCGAAGACGGCGCCTACTTCAAGGGCGGCATCGATATCCGCAAGGCAGGTCAGGGCCAGCCGGGCCAGGCTAAGGCCAACGGAGAAGATAAGATCGCTCCCGCGCCCGAGCCGGCTGCCGTGGGCGCCAGAGCATAAGTCCGCACGTCGTAGTCATTCGACCGCGACGCACTCGAGCGGATCAGCGGATCCGAAAGATCAGCGGCGGAGTTCGCAGAATATGCGAATCTCCGCCGCTTTGTTTTTCTGGCGGACGCGCGTCCCTGATCCCGACGTTCCCCAACGTACGGGCCAGCCTTGCCTCTGTGCTTCGATACAATAGCCGCCGTGGCGGATATCCGGGTTGACCACGCTGAAACCCTGGCGAAGGTGCCGATCTTCTCCGGGCTCACGGAGTCGGAACTCTCCTTTCTGGCGCAGCGTGCCGTGCCTCGCCGTTTTTCTTCGGGCGAGACGGTTTTCAGTGCGGGCGAGCCGTGCGCCGGACTCTATGTGGTGGAGTCCGGACACGTTCGCATCTTCAAGAGTTCCGCCGGCGGACGGGAGCAGGTTCTCAGCATCGACGGGCCAGGCAGCTCTATCGCCGAGCTCCCGGTCTTCGATGGAGGCAACTATCCAGCGTCCGTGACCGCAGTCGAAGACGCGGCGCTCCTGTTTGTCAGCAAGCAGGACTTTCAGGCGCTCTGCCTGGCCCATCCTCAAGTGGCGCTCAAGGTGTTGCGCGTGGTCGGCGCCCGCCTGCGGCGGCTGGTGGGGATCATCGAGGAACTTTCCTTTACCACTGTGCGGCACCGGCTGGCCGCGCTCCTGTTGCGCCTGGCCCGCACGGAAGGCAGGCACACCGCTGACGGAGTAGCGATCGCATTGCCGGCCAGCAACCAGGAATTGGCCTCGCAAATCGGAACCGTGCGCGAACTGATCTCGCGAAATCTCTCCCGCTTCCAGGCCGAAGGATTGGTGAAAATTGATGGACGCAACGTTGTCATTCATGATCTGAAGGCGTTGGAAGCCGAACTCCCGCCGTCCGAATAGCTCGGCAGATTCGCACTCCCGTCGTTAGGCGTTTTCTTACACACTGTGACAAAAGTCATCGGCACGGTGCCTCCCTTCCGCTAACTTCATAACATCGAATGCGCCGCAAACCATCAAGCCGCGCTGCCGAGGAGATTGCGATGAGCGTGACCACCGAAAAGACCGTGCGGGAATGGGCCCTGGAAAACCCTGCTGCCACCCGGGTTTTTGAGAAACTGGGCATCGACTATTGTTGCGGCGGCAATAAGTCCCTGGAACAGGCCTGCCGTGCGGCCAATCTACCGCTCGACCAGGTGCTGGATTCGCTCGAAATGGCGGAACAAGCAACGCGGTCGGCCCAGAAAATTCATGACTGGTCCAGCGAACCCCTGGCCGACCTGACGGCGCACATCAACAGCACTCACCACAAGTACACCCGCGAGGAGATTGCCCGCCTTGGTCCTTTGTTCGAGAAAGTATGCTCAGTCCACGGCAAGAACCATCCCGAACTGCTGCAGGTTCGCGCCAGCTTCGCCGGGCTGGCGCAGGAACTGACCATGCACATGATGAAAGAAGAGATGGTTCTGTTCCCGTACATCGTCCGGATGGAAGAGGCCGTCATCCAGCACGAACCCGTGCTGCCGCCGCCCTTCGGCAGCGTGCAAAACCCGGTCGCGATGATGGTGCGTGAACACGATTCCGCGGGCAACGCACTGCGCGCGATGCGTCACGCCAGTCATGGGTACACGCCTCCTCCCGACGCGTGCGTGAGCTATCAGACACTTTATAAGGCCCTGCTTGAATTCGAAGCCGACCTTCACCAGCACATTCACCTGGAGAACAACGTCCTGTTCCCGCGGGCAATTTCGATGGAGCAGGAGCAGGGAGCAAAGTCCTGAGATCTGTATATCGTAATACGATATACTGGGGCAATCCCTAAATTTAGAACCTCAGGAAAGGCTCTCAAGCATGCCTTATAAAAAACTGTGGATTGCCTTAGGCCTGGTGTTGGTCATTTCCTTTGCTGTGCTGGGCGGGGTGGGAGTGAAGGTTCTTCGCAGCGCGCCGCCCATTCCGTCGCAAGTAGTCACCAGCGACGGGCGCGTGCTGTTTGATGGAGCCTCGATCCAGGACGGGCAAGGGGCCTGGCAGTCGATCGGCGGACAGGAAGTCGGCACGATCTGGGGCCATGGCGCCTACGTTGCTCCCGACTGGACCGCGGATTGGCTGCACCGCGAATGTGTTTTCATTCTTGACCGATGGGCTCAACTGTCGGGCGCCGCGAACTACGCAGCTCTGGGGCCAGAACAACAGGCCGCCCTGCAGGCTCGGCTGCGAGGGATCATCCGTCGCAACACGTACGATGCAGCCACCGGGAGAATCACCGTCGATCCCGTCCGCGCCGCAGCCTTCGAGAACCTGTTCGCTTACTACTCCGACGTTTTCACGCGCGGCCGGGATCAATACGCGATCCAACCCAACGCGCTGAGCGATCCTGCCAAGCTGCGCCAAATGAGCGCTTTCTTCTGGTGGACGGCGTGGGCAGCCTCCACGGACCGTCCCGGCACTGACATCACTTACACGCAGAATTGGCCGCATGAGCCGCTCATTGGCAATCAGCCAACCGGCGGAGCTATTGTGTGGAGCGTGGTCAGCTTCGTTTTGCTGCTGGCTGGCGTCGGAGGGATGGTCTGGTACTTTGCATCGCAGCCTCGCACCGTGGCCGAGGAACTCCTGCCTGAGACCGACCCGCTGCTGGGGCTCAGGCCGACTCCATCGCAACGCGCAACGGTGAAATATTTCTTTGTGGTCGCGGCTCTGTGGGTTGTCCAAGTGGCGCTCGGCGCCATCACTGCACACTACGGAGTCGAAGGTTCCGGCTTCTATGGCATTCCACTGGACCGCTGGCTGCCTTACAGCGTCACCCGCACCTGGCACCTGCAGCTTGGATTGTTTTGGATTGCCACGTCCTGGCTCGCAACCGGCCTCTATGTAGCCCCTGCTGTCAGCGGGGCCGAGCCCAAGGGCCAGCGCATCGGAGTGAATGTACTTTTTGCCGCGCTCATCTTCGTCGTCGTAGGCTCGCTGGCCGGGGAGTGGATGAGCATTCAACACAAGCTCGGCAATCTGTGGTTCTGGTTCGGTACCCAAGGTTACGAATACGTAGACTTAGGCCGGGTTTGGCAGATCCTGCTCTTCGGTGGACTGGTTTTCTGGCTATGGCTCATGTGGCGCGCGCTCAAGCCTGCATTGGCAAAGCATGATCAAAGCCATTCGCTTCTGCTGATGTTCTTGATTGCGAGCATTGCAATCCCTCTGTTCTATGCGGCCGGCTTGATGTACGGGGAACGCAGCAACCTGGTCACCGCCGAATATTGGCGCTGGTGGGTGGTGCACCTCTGGGTGGAAGGCTTCTTCGAGGTCTTCGCCACGGTGGTGATCGCGTTTCTGCTCACGCGCTTGAAATTGCTGTCGGTTCCAACCGCCACGAAGGCAGTTCTATTCTCCACGATCGTTTTCCTTTCCGGGGGAATCATCGGGACGTTTCATCACCTGTATTTTGCCGGGACTCCGAATATCGTTCTCGGACTGGGCGCCGTATTCAGCGCATTGGAGGTCGTTCCTCTGGTTCTGATCGGTTTTGAGGCTTGGGAAAACATCCGGCTGGCGCAGTCTCGCCAGCAACACATCTGGGTGGCGGCTTACAAGTGGCCCATTTATTTTTTCGTGGCTGTCGCCTTCTGGAATTTCGTCGGCGCGGGTCTGTTCGGCTTCCTGATCAATCCACCAATTGCGCTTTACTACATGCAAGGATTGAACACGACTCCGGTCCACGGACACACCGCCCTGTTTGGGGTCTACGGGATGCTCGGCCTGGGCTTGATGCTGTTCTGCCTGCGCGCCTTGCGTCCCGGAAAGGCGTGGAAGAATGGCCCGCTGTGGTTTTCCTTCTGGGCGATTAATATAGGCCTCGCGCTGATGGTGCTGCTCAGCATGTTGCCCATCGGCTTAATGCAGGCCTGGGCTTCGGTGGAATACGGCACCTGGTATGCGCGCTCCGCGGAATTTCTACACTCCGGAGGAATGAACCAGCTCCGCTGGATGCGAATGATCGGCGACAGCATTTTTGCCCTGGGCGCGATCGTGCTGGGCTGGTTCGTCCTCGGGCTGTTAACCGGCCATTCCTATGATCGACGGGGTTACGTCGTGGAAGGCGAATGGGAAGTGCACCCGCAGGAAGTAGCCGCGGTCGACCGGTAGCGCCCTACCAGTTCCGCCTTTGCGTCGGGGCAACTGCTTTGTGCCCGCACTCGCACTTCTTGCGAAGGCTGGCACGCTGTCCGCCCTTCCAACTCGCGGGGCAAACCGGTTCCCGGTCTTACGGCTGCGTCCCCGATCCCGTAGGTTCATGAAACAGGTTCAGCCGATGCTCCTTAAGATAATCGAGCTTCTGTTTTAAGCCCGTCCGTTCCGGATGCGGGTTCAGCACAAAGTTCGTACTCTGGTCGCAGTATTGGATATTTTCTGCACGCACGTAGCAATCGGCCCAAGCGCGCTTGCTGTCGGAATACCACCGCATATCCCTCCACGGTTTGTGCACTGTGGCCGGCAGGAGTAGTACCACCCACAATATTAAGAGGAGATTTTGCCTCCCGCCCCACGACTTCGACAGCAGAAAAAAATAGATGGCAAGGAAGCCCGGGATCAGCAGCGTGCTGTAACGCGGCGAAGATGCGGCCTCCAAGCCCAGGCAGGAGCGCCCGATCGCAGCATTCGCAGAGAAGAGGAGACAATAGCTAAGTAACACGGCGCCGGCAAGGTGTGTGTCGGAACGCCCGTGTTTCAGCAAGTGGATGAGATGTAAACCAAGTACGCCTACCGCAACCAACAGGATTACCGCGCCCAGGACCGTCGTTCCTGACGACACAGAAAGCGACCTGGGAACGACAAACGCCGAGAACATTCGCGCCATGAAGCCGAGATACCCCTGCAAATCACGATGAGAAATCTGAAGACAATCAGCCGCGGCAAAGAATTTGTAACGGATAAAGAAAGACGCCAGGGAAGCCGCAGCCACAGTCAGTCCCGCTAATGCTTGGGCAAACGGAGCGGATCTCATGGGGCGCCAGCTCCCATAGCACTCAAGCAGCAAGACGCAAACAGTGACTACGCCCATGAAGAAGCCAAACCCGGTGTAGATCAGCAAGAAATTCAGCGCCAACACAAGCGAGTATCTCAACAGCCGATTCTGCCCGAGTAGGGCAAGGCAGTAGAGCATCATCAGCAGCAAGGGAAGGCCGCCGTAAGCGGGATTCGGTGTGACGACCAACGTTTCATATTGCGCCAGGGTCAGGAAAGTAACCGGAATCGCGACGTCCGAGTAGGAAAGCGTGCCGTAAAGTTTGCACTTTAGCAGGAGCGCGAGCAGCATCGCGGCAAAGATACTGCTGCCGATGAGGAACGAATCCGTGAGCGCGTTCCAGTGTGTCAACGGAAAGAGAAACTTGTCGGCAACAAGACCGATCCCTTCCCGGTGTGGCCCGTGCTGCCGGAGAAAGAGTTCGGCAATGCTGGCATGATGGCGGAACAGCGGGGTCAGGTAATCCCACTGGTCATTGAAGAAGATGTTGACCGAATATTTCCGAATGACCCCAAAGAAACGTGCTCCAAGCACCCCGATCACAGCGGCAATTGCGAGCACAGGCCCGGTCCGCGTGCCCTGTGCTTCGCGCTCTTTGCGAAGGGTGGGCGCGGGGTCCGCCTCTCCGTCTTGGCCGGTGGAACCAACTCCCAACCTCACGGCTGGGTCCCCGATCCCAAAATCTCCCCGCTTTGCCCCTGCGCCACGCCGGGATAGGCCGTCGCCTTTCGCCGCCGCAGGTCGTCCGGCAACTGCGACCGCAGCAGCCACAACCCGCCGGCCGTCGCCGCCGCCCAGGTCACCGAGATCAGCGCCAGTTGCAGCAAGTCAGCGCCGCGGCTGCCATGGCCCGACCTGGGTAGCGGCACGATCTTCGCCACCTCTAGGCTGATCGCGCCCGCCACCAGCGCCGTCACCGCTGCCTTGCCCAGTTCTCCCCAGCGCAATTCTCCCAGCAAAACCAGCTTTCGAAAATGCAGCAACCCCGCCAGCGCCAGCAGATTCGCCCCGATCCCGATATCAGACGCGAAGGCCAACCCCACCACACCCAGCTTGCGGAACAGCAGCGAATAAATCGGCAGCGACGCTGCCGTTATCACCGTCACCGCCACCATGGGCGTCAGCGTGTCGCCTGCGGCGTAGAACGCCCGCGCATACAGCCCCTGCGCCGACCACAGCGCCAGCGAAAGGGAAAACCAAAAGAAGTAAACCGCCGTCGTCTGTGTGTCCGAAAAAAGAAAACGTCCGCGCCGGTAGACCAGATCGATCAGCGGCAGCGCCGCCGCCATCATCCATCCCGTGGCCAGAAACGACGCGGCCGCCACCCGGTACACCGAATCGTTCACCGTGGTCGCGAACTCCTGCAGGCGTTTCTCGTTGAACAGCCGGGCAAAAAACGGCAGCGAGGCCTGCCCCGTCGCCTGCCCCAGCACCGCCATCGGGACGGCGAACAATCGCTTGGCGTAGTTCAGCCGCGCGATGTCTCCCACTCCGCTCGACGCGTAGTGCCGCAGAATCCAGTCGTCGGCGGTGACCAGGGAAACTCCAAGCATCAGCGGGATGGAAAGCCGCACCCACTCCCGAAAGGCCGGATTGGTCACGTCAAACGACGGCTTGTATCCCGTGCCGATGCGGGCCGCGCCAATCACGCTGGCCAGAAAGGGCCCCACTAGACTCCCTACCAGGGCGCCGTAGGCCAGCGACGCAATCCCCATGTGCCGTCCCGCTACCACCCCGCCCAAAATGATGAACAGGTTGTAGAGCAAGGGCCCCAGCGCGGGAAACAGAAACAGCCGGTGCGAAAGCAGCACCGCCGAAACTACTCCTCCTACGTAAAAGAAAATCTGCGCCGGAAGCAGAATGCGCGTCAGGTAAACGCACAGCTCGGTCTGTTCCGGCGAGAAACCGTGAAACATCCAGCGCACGAACTGCGGCGTGAAGATTTCGGTGATGATCGTGCCAACGATCATCACAGCGGTCATGATGGTGATGACGATGGAGAAGGTTTTCTCTGCGTCCGCGTCGCGCTTCTCCGCCAGAAAGCGCGTGTAGATTGAGATAAACGTGATCGAAGCCGCGCCCCCGGCCACGATGTAGTTGAGCCAGTCAGGCAGAGTGAAGGCGGCGACGTAGGCGTCAGTCTGGCCGCCGGCCCCGAAGGCATAGGCGATGTACGCCTCGCGGACGTAGCCGATCACCCGCGATAGCATCACCGCCCCCATCAGCAGCAGAGTCGCAGAAAACGCCGTGTGCTGGTGCGAAGGACGGAAGAACCGCAGCAGTCTGTTCATGGGCCGCAGAGTTACGCAGGTATACGCAGATGGATCTTTTTCTCGTTGCCGAAAACCATTCTTTTGATCTTTGGGTTAGGGCCAAAGTTCAGCAGCAGGCCAACTTCGATGTTCGAAGCTCTCAGATAATTCAACAACTGCGCTTCGTGAACCGGCTCCAGGCAGCGTGCAGCCTTCAATTCGACGATCACAGCATGCCCTACTACCAGGTCAGCCCGGAAATCACCGACTTGCTGACCCCGGAACCAAACGGCCAGAGGATGCTGGCGGGTCGCCTTGATCCCATTTTGTGTGAGCGCAATTGCCATGGCTTCCTCGTGGACGCTTTCCAGGAACCCGTGCCCCAGTTCGTTATACACCTCATAGAAGACCTCAATAATTGCCTGAGTGAGTTCCTGATGTTTGTAGTCCGACGGATCCCACGGCATAGAACCTCCAGCGCCGCAGATTTCGCAAATGAACGCAGATTCCTGGGTTGAACAGACTGCTAACATGAGAAAAACTGATGGGCATCTGCAACGCACTTCAAGGCTAGCAGCGATCCTCTGAAGATCTGCGTTGATCTGCGACAATCTGCGGCGCCGGTTCCGTTTTGACACCCACGACGCCGTGCGTTCAATTGATCTGTCCCGCTAACCAGCACATGACAAGCATCTTGACGGTTGACATCGGCTTGATACGCATTTGACCACCGGTGCATTGCCGCCGCGGGCTTTCCGCTGCACAGTGGCCTCCGATCGGCGCAGCCGCAACCACCAACAGGGCTGTGAAGGAGGCGGACATGACAAGTCCCGGCGTTCCGAGTTTCCGTTCCCAAACCATGGGTTCCCAAACCATGACGGAGTTCTGTGAGCAGGTGAATCCGCGCGTGCTGCTGGAAATACGGGGGGCGAGGCCGTTTCCCGATATGCGCCGCGTGCAGGAGAGCTGGGTCGCCGCCGCCGAAAAGAAAGCGCTGCTCTGGCTGGCCGCGCGCACTCCGCAATGGATTGGCCCCGATCATCTGACCGCGTTCGGTCTGGCGGCGCAGATCGGCGCGGGCATCTGCTACGCGCTGGCGGCGCGAAATAAATATGCGTTGCTTGGCGTGATCGTTTGCCTCGCGCTCAACTGGCTCGGCGATTCGCTCGACGGGACGCTGGCGCGCGTGCGGCAGCAGCTGCGTCCGCGCTACGGATTCTATGTCGACCACATGGTCGATACCTTTGGCGCGCTTGCACTTATGGGCGGTTTGGCGCTTTCTGGCTACATGCAGCCCTGGATTGCCGCGGGCCTGCTGGTCGCCTTCCTGATGCTTTCGATTCAGTCGTATCTGGCGACACACGCGCTGGGCGAATTTCGCCTGTCGTTCTGGCGCTTCGGCCCGACAGAGCTGCGCATCCTGCTGGCCGTGGGGAACTTAGCTTTGTTGTGGAAGCCGGCGGTGCACCTGTTTGGTGGGGTTTACCGCTTGTTTGATGTGGGCGGAGCGATTGGTCTCACGGGAATGATGTCGATGGTGATTTTCTTCACGGCGCAGAATACAGCGCAGCTGTATCGCGAAGAAAGGGTCTCCCGATGACGGCTAAAGCCTGTGCAGGCCGTGCGTTGGCGGGATTACGCGGGGATGCGAAAGATGCCGGTTCGCGACAAGCGCTTGAAACAGCAGAGGTTGCGCCGTCCCGAAAGCTGGAAGAGGAGCGAAAGGGCGGCGATCCTGAGCGTTCGAGTTCCGCTAACGTCAGCGTAAACAATGGGATGCGGAGCTTGGGCACGAATACCGCGACTTCAATTTCGCGCAATCCCTTGTCTGCCAATGAGTTGAGTGCGTCCGCGTGCCGCGAAAACAGTCACATTGAGCGTGAAAAATGTCTGCGAACGCATCGCATGGAAACTTTTCTGCGATGGTGCCGCTTCAATCTTGTCGGCGCGATTGGCATCGTAGTGCAACTGGCCGCGCTGTTTCTGCTGAAGAGTATTTTTCATTTCAACTATCTTGCCGCGACCGCCGTGGCGGTGGAGGCCGCAGTGGTTCACAACTTCGTATGGCACGAACAGTTCACCTGGGCCGACCGGGTGCAACCTGCGTGGCGAACGTCGCTGCCGCGGTTCGCGCGCTTTAATCTCACCACCGGCGGAGTTTCCATCATTGGCAATCTGGCGCTCATGAAGGTTATGGTGGGCCTGGGCCACATGAACTATTTCGCGGCCAATGCGATCGCGATTGTCTTGTGCTCGGTGGTGAATTTTCTGGTAAGCGACGAGTGGGTGTTTGAGCGAGAGTGACCTTGACCTACTGCAGCTTCGCGTACTCAGCCTTGGCTTGCTTCAGGATGGGGATGTCAGGGTCGGCGTCTTTCCAGAGAGTGAGGAAGTCCTGACAGGCAGCCCTCGCTTTCCGGTGTCTCCCTGCATGGCATGAGCTCGGCCTAGTTCGAGATAAGCCACCGCGGCGACGGGATCACTGATAACAACTCCGCAATGATCGAGAATTTTCTGGCCAGACTCTAGTCTCGCCAAAGGACGGCGAGACCAGGATAGGGCAGGCCCGAGAACAGCAGGTTCCTCCACTCCGCCGTCGCTAACGCTCCGGCTCCGGTCGGAATGACAAATGACAAAGGTTCAAGTGGCACTGTGGAAGAAGCACAAAGTGTACTTCGCTCTTTCACCTTCGGTGCTTGCCGTCTGCGACGGATCATTCCATACTCGGAGGATGCACGGCCGGGGCGCAACCGTGAGATGGGCCTTGTGGTTGGCGCTGATGACGTTGTGGGCCATGCCGTCCTCGGAGCAGACGTCTCCTTCCTCTTCGTCGTCATCTTCGTCATCGCAGCGTGCTGCCTCCGAGCGCTCTACCGACCGCCCCGCCGCCATCCAGAAGCTTATCGTCACCGTGACCGACGAAAACGGAGTGGCCGTCGGATCCGCCCGCGTGCTGCTGCAAGCGCCGCCGCCCACCCTCCCGCTGCGCTGCGGAACCGACTTCGCCGGGCGCTGCGAGTTCACCAACTTGTCCTCAGGGGCCTACGAACTGCGCGTGGAGAAGGAGGGGTTCTACGCCGCCGATCAGCCCAAGGTAGAGGTCGGAGTCACCGCGAATGTGGATGTGACGCTCACCCGTCAGCACGAGGCTCGGGAAGTGGTGAATGTGGTGGAATCGGCGCCGGCCATCGATCCGGCGCAAATCTCCGCCAAGGAGGAACTCACCGGCACGGAAATTGTTGACATTCCCTACCCGGGGACGCACGACTACCGCAACGCCCTGAACTTCATCCCCGGAATTACGCCGGATGGTTTTGGCCAGCCGCACGTAGCGGGCGCCGAGGGCTACCAGACGCTGGTGCTGCTGGACGGCTTCGAAACGTACGGGTTGCAAGCAGTGCGGACCAGCATCGAGTCATTCCGCTCCATCGAGGTGACCCCAAGCCGTGAACCAGCCGAGTTTGGCAAAGGCTCGGGGGGCGTCCTCGCCCTGAATACACGCATGGGCAACGATCAGTTCCACTTCACCTCGACGGACTTCATTCCCGGACTGCAGAACATCAAAGGGATTTCGATCGGAGAATGGACGCCCATCTATACGATTTCCGGCCCGATTCGCAAGGGAAAGATGTGGTTTATCGACGCGCTGAACGGGGAGTTCGACAACAACATCGTCAAGCAACTTCCGTCCGGTGCCGATAACGACCACATCTGGCGGGCGGACAACCTGGCAAAATTGCAATCCAATCTGACCACCCGCAACATCGTCACGCTCAGCTTCCTCTCGAACTATTATCACGATGAATACGCGGGCCTGTCGTTTCTCCAGCCGCAGGCGACCACTCCCACGCAGGTGGAAAGCACTTATCTGGGATCGCTCAAAGACCAATACTATTTCCGCAACGGCGCGCTGCTCGAAAGCGGATTCGCCGTGGATCAGTTCAGCGTGGCGCTCACTCCACAGGGAAATGCTCCTTACATCCAGACAACCCAGCAGGCAGCGGGCAACTATTACCTCCGCGAGAATAGCCTGATGCGCCGCGAGGAGGGCATAGAGAACCTTTACCTTCCGCCGCATCAGTGGCATGGACGGCATGACGTCAAAGTCGGGGTTGATTTGGACCGCTTGGTAGATGCAGCGCAGTTCGAGCGCCAGCCGATTTCGTTTCTGCAGCCGGGCATGACTGCTCCGGTGCCGCCGGCTACTTGCCTTACCGCTCCTCTTCCTTCTCCTTGTTCCCGCTATTCGGTTTTCACGGGAGGCAACTACTCCACGATTTACAACGTTGAGGCCAGCGCCTACGCCGAAGATCGATGGCTGCTTACGAATCGTCTGCTCATCGAGCCCGGTTTACGTCTTGACTGGGATCAAATCGTGCGGAGCACGCTGTTCTCGCCGCGCCTGGCGGCGACATACACTCTCGACGATGAAGGCAATACCAAGCTGTCGGCAGGAATTGGAATTATCTACGACCCGACCAATCTGCAATTGATCCATCAACCCTTCGAGGGGCAAAGGCTGGATTATTTCTTTGACCCAAGCGGGAACCCGATGACACCTGTTCCGACCACGTTTGCCGTAAACCGAAACGCTCTGGCCATGCCGCGGTTTCTAAACTGGAGTGTGGGCCTTGAAAAGAAGCTGCCGGCGGCTGTCTTTCTGAAATTGGAGTTCGTCGAGAAACGCGGCGCGCATGGCTTCGCCTACAACATGCTGAATGGAGCGGTGGGCAACTTCTTCTTCGAGAATGGACGCGACGACCGCTACGATGCCTTTACCCTCAGCCTGCGCCATCGCTTTCGCCAGCACTACGAAATCTTTGGAGCTTACACACGTTCCCGCGCCCGCACCAACCAGGTGTTCGATTTCAGCCTGGACATTCCGGTGCTGAGTCCGCAATTGCCCGGCCCGTATCCATGGGACACGCCCAATCGCTTCGTGGGATGGGGTATCCTTCCATTTTTCAAGCTTCCCATCCTCCACAAGGTGGACCTGGTCTACTCCGCCGAAGCGCGCACGGGCCTGCCGTTTCTGGCGACCACCGATCAGGGGCAGATTGCCCCCGGAACCACTCCTGAAACCTATCGACTGCCCACTTACTATTCCATCAATCTGCAGTTTGAAAAGCGCGTTCACCTGTTCGGACGGTATTGGGCCGTGCGCGGCGGGTTTGACAACATCACCAACCACGCCAACTCCATTCTGGCCAACGGGGTCATCGATGCTGCCCACCCGCTCCCGACCTTCATCGACGGCAACGGGCGCGCGTTTACCGGGCGCTTGCGATATCTGGGGAAGCAGTAACGGGGACCGCAGGGGCTAAAGCCCTAATGTTCTCCTGATAAACGCCCTAACGCGGCCCGTTCGACTTCGCTCAGGGCAAGCTGCTGAAGCGCCGCTCTTCCACGTGACTGCCCGCAGCCTCGATTCTCTCAACGTTCGCTGAATCCGGCGATTCCCGTCCCCGTTCTCAGATATTGAGCACGACTTTGCCGTAATTCCTGCCGTCCTGCAGCAGCTTGTAGGCTGCTTTGGCTTCGGCGAGCGGGAAAACCTGGCCGATCTGCGGCGAGAGTTGCTTCTGCGCGATCCAGGAGGAGAGCTGGCGCCAGGCGGCATCCATGATGTCGCGCTTGCCGGAGAGATAGGTCAGCCACAGGCCTTGCAGGATGGCCGACTTGGCGTACAGGGCGCGCACGTCGAGTTGGGGGGGCTTACCAGTGGCGGTGCCGTACTGGATGACGCGTCCGAAATCGCGCAGGCAGCGCAGACTTTTGGCGGTGTGTTCTCCACCTAGCATTTCGAAGACGGCGTCGACGCCCTCGTTGTGGGTGAGGTCTTTCACGGCTTCTTCGTAGTCGCGCTGCTTGTAATTGATGCCGTGTTGGAGGCCGAGAGCCGTCACGCGCGCGAGTTTGTCGTCGGAGGAAGAAGTCCCGTACATTTCGACGCCTAGGAGCTTGCCGATCTGAACGGCGGCGGTGCCGACGCCTCCGGCGACGGCGTGAATTAAAACGCGCGCCCGCTGGTGAGGCTGCCGGGCTTCGCCCGGCCGGACGGGCGAGGGCGCCCGTCCCCACATGGCCTGTGCCGAAGGCGGCTGTTCCCACATGGTCATGCCGGCCTGCCAGTAGGCGAGGTAGGCAGTGAAGAAGTTGACTGGGAAGGCGGCGGCTTGTTCATCGGTCCATTGGTCGGGGACTGGCCAGAGCATGCTCGAGTAGGCGGCGATTTTTTCGGCAAAAGCGGCCCACTGGGCGTATCCCATGACACGGCGTCCGGAGGTTTCCTCGACGCCGGCGAATTCGCGTCCAGCAATGAGCGGCGGGGGCGGCGTTCCGGGATAGCCACCCTGGGTGGTCATGACGTCGGCAAAGTTGAGGCCGCCGGCGGCGACTCGTACGATCGTTTGCGGGGGCGTTTTTCCCGGCTTCAGTGTGGGTTCGGGGACATCTTGAATGGCGAGGGCGTCGGGGCCCGACAGGCGGGTGATGACCAGCGCTTTCATGAAGGGAAGTCTAGCAGGCACGCCAGCCGCCGAAAATGAGGTGGACCCTCCTAAGATTGAATCCAGCAGAACTGAAATCCTTCCTCAGAGGGCCCACCTTCCTCAGACAAATCAACGCCAGCGTTGCACTACATCACAACGAAGACGGCGATACGCACGCCGGGGTGAAGGAGATCAAACAGGAAATATTCACCATCGATGTAATCGATGTAGCAATCGTCGGTGTAAGCCCAGTCTTCAGGCCATACGTCGACGAGCTCAAAACTGTAGCCTCCATATTGAAATTGTGGCTGCCCTGCCACGATCACTGTTCTGGCGTTGAAGGTGTGGCTGCGGCCAAAGTGGGCCCGGAACTTGTCGTCAGGAATGCGCGCGCCCTTGCCAGCGGGCCGGCCGTGCTCAGCCTGCTGCGCCGGATGTTCTTGTTGCTGCTGCTTGACTTGATCGCGGGATTGCTTTTGCTGCTGTTTTTCTTCCTGCTTGTCCTGTTTTGAAGGCTTGGCCTCGTCCTGCTTTGGGGGTTTGATTTCATCCTGTTTAGGTTCGGACTTGGGTTCTTCCTGCCGGGGAGGCTTGTCCTCCTGTTGTTTGTCATCCTGTGCATAAAGAACTGCCGAACTCGCTACCAGCGCCGAAAGAATTGCTAGACTCAGAAAGCGGAAAAGCTTCATGGGCATCCTCCAAGTGCAATCCTTGATGGCTTGACGCCTGGCGGCCGGCATGCGCGAGTTCCGCAAGGGGCGCCAGCGGATTGCTGCTTTGAGATGCTGGAGGAAGCAAATCCGGATGGGGGACGAGACTGTAGACGCGAAGCGGAAGCGACCGTAGAGGTCGCTGCTGAAGCCGGGGAGGCCGCCAAGTAGCCCGGGTGCACCTCTCCCAAACCACCAACTGGGGCAAACCTTGGTTTCTTCGCCGCTGTTTACTGGCGGGTATATACTTTGGTTGTTCGGGTTAGATGTTGCAGTCCGGCCACGCCTCCACGGGCCGGGCCGGGGCGTACATTCATTCCCCTAATTCATGCGCGCCCCGCATAGCTGAAATGCCGATTCCCGCCCGGGGCGGCGAGGAAAAGGCACGGGTGTATTGCGCCGATACGTGGGGCGCGGTGCATCCGGGGGAGGTTTCCATGGACTTAGTCCTTGTACGCCTTATTTTTGTAGTTGTTGTTTCCATTACCTGCTACTTCATTGCTCCCTTCGGATTGTCCCCGGTTCGGGATGCGGGCGTCGGCGCGCTAGTTGGCGCGGCGATCATTCTGTTCGAATGGAAGCTGCGCACGGTGAGCCTGAAGCGGCTGATCGGGGCGGCCATCGGGAGCATCCTCGGGATCTGCGGGGCGTACCTGTTTGCCCTGGTGATCCGCAGCAGCGTCTCCGAGGGGGCAACCCGCAATTTCCTGCAAATTCTGGTAATGCTGCTGATGGCCTATGTGGGGCTGATCGTGGGCGCGAACAAGGGCGACCTGCTCAACCTGGCGGCGTTGGGCGGGATCTTCGGCGGGGAGAAGACGGGCAAGAAGAGTTACAAGATTCTCGACACCAGCGTCATCATCGACGGCCGCATCGCCGACATTGCTGAAACCGGATTTCTCGACGGAGTCATCGTCACACCGCAGTTTGTGTTGCGCGAATTGCAACTGGTGGCCGACTCGGCCGATTCATTGAAGCGCAACCGCGGCCGGCGCGGACTCGACATTCTGCAGCGGCTGCAGAAGGTGGCGAACCTGCAGATCCAGATCGTGGAGGATGATTTCCCCGCCGTCCGCGAAGTGGATTTGAAGTTGATCGAGCTGGCCAAGCTGTACGAGGGCAAGATCATCACCAACGATTTCAACCTGAACAAGGTGGCGCAGCTGCAGGGGGTTGAAGTGCTGAATATCAACGAGCTGGCCAATTCGCTGAAGCCCATTGTGCTGCCGGGCGAGACCATGCGGGTATTCATCCTCAAAGAAGGAAAAGAATACAACCAGGGCGTAGCCTATCTGGACGACGGGACGATGGTGGTGGTCGACAATGCGCGCAAGATGATCGGCAAAACGATTGATGTCTCGGTGACGTCGGTGCTGCAGACCACCGCAGGAAAGATGATTTTCGGCAAGTGGGACGAGCGAGCTTACGTGCGCACGGCGCAGACGGTTTCCGCATCGTCGGCGGCTGTGCCGATCGTAAGTACGGCGGTGCCTGCGGCGGTAGTTCCCAGCGGCGCCGTGGAAACGAAGCCGGGACCGTCGTAGCCGGGCGATAACGGTTGCGAGGGAGAACAGAAGGGCGGGAGCTTGGGCTCCCGCCCTTCCTGTCATCAGGGGTATGTCTGGATGGTCTGAATCAGGTCGCTGCGGCGACCGACGCCACCTGAATCGTGCTCCCGTTGAGCGCACCGATAATGCGGGCACGCTGCCCGGCCAGCCGTTTCAATGCCACCATATCTCCGTCGAGAAGATAGAGCTTGTCTCCTGCCACGAGAGCGAATCCGGCGCCGCCGTGGACGCACACGCGTGCGCAGTCACTGGCCGTCCTGCCGATCTTGGCGGAGTGTTTGGCGCCGCAGCGGGAGCAGGTGACCATGCCTTCGAAAGTGTTCTGGGCCGGGGATTCCGCGGCCTGCGCGGAGTCCGTTTCAACGAAAGCGAGGGTCACCGCGCCCAATGTAGCCAGCGCGAGGGCGAGCCCGAAGGCGACGCCAGCGCACAGCGTGACCAGTTCGATCCATAAGCGGCTTGCTTTCATGAGTGGAGGCCCCCTTTCGGCGGGATGCTCGCTGCGGCCAGACCTGAATAAAGAGCGTCGAGAGTCGCGCCCGCGAGTTTCCATTGCAGTTTCCCTGCCAGCCGGGGACGCGAAGCCCTTAAAAGCAGCTAAGGACTTGAAAGGGAGTGAGTTGCGGAAGATTCGAGGTTAGCCTCGCTGGCTTCTGCCGCCGCCTTCCATTAGGAAAAAAATGCTTGACGAGCTATCCCTGCCAATTCGTCTACGGCAATCCCTGTAGTGAATGGGGCGTCTCAAGGGTCTGTTATTCGTGTTTCGCACCTGTTTGGCATGGAGACAGGATTCTGTCCCGCCTGATTTGAACTCCCCGGCTACGCACTCGTATACTTACAGCCCGCCATGAAGGTTGTTGTGATTATTCCGGCAGCGGGGCTGGGGACGCGTATGGCTCCCATGCCCGGCGCCAAGGGCAAGCAGAAGAACGCGCCTCCCTCGAAGCAGTTCACCGAGCTGGGTGGAACGCCGATTCTCATTCACACGCTGCGGAAGTTCGCCGCCGTGGATGCGGTGAGCGAGATCTGGATCGCGCTGCGGAAGAATGAGATTGCGGGATTTCGCACACGTCTGGACAAAGAAGCGGCGAATGTATCGAAAAAGAAAGTTGAGCTGGTCGCGGGCGGGGAGCACCGGCAGCAGTCGGTGGAGCAGGCGCTGAGCGCGATTACCGGGGCGCCCGACGATATCGTGCTAGTGCATGACGCGGTACGGCCGTTTGTGACGGCGGAAATCATACGCGAAGTGATCGAGGCGGCGGAGAAGTACGGCGCGGCAATCGCGGGGCTGCCCGCCGTCGATACCGTGAAGCAGGTGGAGCGCACGGCCGACGGAGCTCTGATCAAGTCCACCATTCCGCGCGCCAGTGTGGTGATGGCGCAGACGCCCCAGGGGTTCCGCTACGGCGTGATCAAAAAGGCGTTCGACGAGGCGGCAGCCGACGGGTTCCTCGGCACCGACGAAGCGTCGCTGGTGGAGCGCTCGGGGCACGACGTCGCCGTGGTGATGGGCTCGCCGAAAAACATCAAGATCACGACTCCGGCAGACATGGAGTTGGCGGAGTTCTACTTGAAGAAGTAGGCTGCTGATTGCGCAGATGAACGCAGAAATTTCACTTCCGTGAAAAACTCGAAACCGCAGATTAGGAACTCGAAACCCGTTGTGCGCATTGGCTACGGATTTGATTCGCACGAATTTCGTCCGGGGATTCCGCTGCGCATTGGCGGTGTGGCGATGGCGCATGGCCAGGGCCTCGGCGGGCACTCGGATGGGGATGTGCTGCTGCATGCCATTACCGACGCGCTCCTGGGAGCGATCGCTGCCCCGGATATTGGGGTGCTGTTTCCTCCGTCGGATCCGAAGTGGAAGGGCGCGGATTCGGTAATCTTCCTGCGCGAGGCGCTGAAACGCGTGCGGGACGCGGGTTACGATGTCGCGAATATCGACGCCAGCCTGATTCTGGCGGCGCCGAAGATTGGTCCGCACGCGGCTGCGATTCGGGCGCGAGTGGCCGAGCTGCTGGGAGTGCATTGCGACTGCATTGGATTGAAGGCGAAGACTCCGGAAGGCTTGAACACGGACGGCGCAGCGATCGCGCACGTGGTGGTGCTGCTGGAGAAGCGCGCGAAGCCCAAGAAAGCGCGGAGGAAGGCGAAGTAGGCCCTCAACGTTAGGGAGCGGTGTCGTTACTCCGCAGTCTTCGTAACTGCTCTTTCTTTCGCCCCTTTGGGGCTCGTCTTCATTCCACTTTCTACCCACGGCTTACGCCGTGGGCTGCACTCTTGAGCCGCTACGCGGCTGGGATGTCGATACGCCAATCCTGTCGTTCACGTTTACTCCACACTTTCAAATTCTCCCGCCAACTGTTTGTGTCGCTCTGCCGCCGCTTCGACCAGCGCGCGGAAGAGGGCACGGGAGGGTTCGTCTTCATCGACCGAGCGTTCGGGGTGCCACTGCACTGCCAGGACGAAGTGATCGGGAGAAGTTCCTTCCACCGCTTCAATGATGCCGTCGTCGGGACAGCGGGCGACGATGCGCAGGCCGTCTCCAACCACGCCTGCGGATTGATGATGGGAAGAATTTACGGGCACAACCAGTTTGTCTCCCTCAGGGGCTAAAGCCCCTTTCTTTCCCGAGCCCGTATCGGCACGGCTGAAGCCGTGCCCTTCCCGGTTCTTGTCGCTGTTCCCGGCCACGATCTGCGCCAGCTTCGAATCTTTTTCAATCTCCACGTCATGCGCAACTGCGACTTTCTTTCCGGCTTCGTGGTTCACGCGCGTCCGCACGTTTTCGGGAAGGAAATCCGGGATGTGCTGAATCAGGGAGCCGGTGCGGTAGACGTTCAAACTCTGCAGTCCATAGCAGATGCCGAGGACCGGTTTGCGCATGTTGTACGCGTCCTGCAGCAGAAGTTCGTCAACCGTATCGCGGCGGGGATCGGCGGCGGCGGTGTGCGGGGAGCGGGTGGCGTTGAATTTGGCGGGATCGACGTCGGCTTTGCTGCCGGGCAGCAGGACGCCGTCACAGTGCTCGATGATCTTCATGACATCGGCTGGAGTCTGGTCGAGGGGCACGCGCACGGGCTCGCCTCCGGCCAACTCGACGGCGCGTTCGTATTGTGGAATGGCGCGCTCGGCGTAGTCGGGGTCGCCGGAATGGGGCATGGGGATGGCGATGCGGGGCGGCATGATTTGATTGTAGCGCTGGAGTGGTGCAGGTTCATTTCCCCGGCTGCCGAGGAGAAGTGGCCTCGCTTCGCTCGGCGGAACCGAGAGCCTGCCCTGAGCGAAGTCGAAGGGCGGCTGTCCCCACATATTCCGTTAGCTCACCCGTTCGATCGCGGCCAGCGTTTTCATCTGGCGATAGTGGCGGACTTCCATGGTGAGCGCAAGCACGAAAATGATGCTGCCCGCGACCAGGGCGGCGGGCAGGGCAAATACGCGGTAGGCGATCGTCATGTTCGGCTGTCGGGCGCCACGCATCCAAGCGATGGCCACTGTTCCGATAATCCCCAGCAGCAGGCTCACGGCAAACGAGATCAGCGTGCCGATGAAAGTCACGAGCAGGACGCGCATCGGGATCAGGTACCAGCGGGGCGGACGCGGACTGGATCTCTGGGGCACGCATTAAAGCTACACCATCGGTTATTCCGGATGTTGGATGGCTCACGACCAACCCTTCATCGCAGAGTCCGCGGAGAAAAGCCCGGGCCGATTTGAAATCCCCGGCGCCTGGGCGGTGTTCCGCTAGTGTATAAAATAGTAAGCATGTCGCAGGCAGCCCCAGCAATTACGCGGAGCCCCGCGGAAGTAGTGCGTTTGACGCCGGTTTCGCAGGCGCCGAACGGCATCTGTTATGCCGTGGCCGGCGAGACAGCCACCGGGTCGTTCGACCTGGAGCGCATGATTGCGGCCGTGCCCACGCGGGCCGCCGCCGCACTCGACCGCAAGGCTTATTACTTTGTCCCGCTGACCGTGAGCCAGGGCGACGAGACCGTGATCGCCGACCGCTACGACGTTGCCCTCAGCGACAATGCCGTCTGCCATCGCAACCTGAACCTGGGCAATTCGCAGTGCGTGTTCATTTCCACCCGGCTGATGGACGACAAGTTTTCCGTGGCCTTCGAGTTCTATATCAATGTGGGCCACGCGCTGGTCGAATGCGCCGGCGTGTCGCACGAATTCAGCGAGCTGGTGTGGAAGCAGGTGGAGGGTGGAGTGCGCGGCGAAACCTCGCTCGACGCCTACGAGGCGCGGAAGCTGGCCACGGGCAGCGGTCCGGATGCCGAGCGCGCCAAGAACGAATACTTCGAGGCTACGTTCTCGGACACGATCTCGATCTACCTGCTGTCACTATATCTCGACGTGGATTACTACGATCTGCGGGAGCGGGATTATCCACTGCTGGCGCCCTCCGCGCTGGCCGAGCGGCTGCGCAAGGTGGCCGAGCTGTTTCCGCCGAATGCGGGGTATGAGTTTGCGGTGTTGTACAAGCGGCGAGGGTAAAAAACCTTTTTTCGCTGCAGATTCACAAACTGTCTAGTTTCCCAGCTGGCCGCCGGGCTGATCCGATTTTAGAGCCACGGAAATATCGTGCTTCGTGGGCGAATAGTGCAGGACGATCATCCGCCCCTTCCAACCCTCGACCAGTTCATCGGCGCGGCGTTCGCTGCGCGCCTTGAGCTCGCAGGTCCCCGAATAGTATTCGCCGTCGACCACGTAGGTATAGGTGAGTATGGCGAGCCAGGTGTAGATGTAGGAGCTTCTTGCGTTGGCACGCACCGAAGTCCCCGAAATCGTGGCCTGGGTGGTAGGCCATGATTGTGCCTGGCGGGCTCGAATCCAGACCCAGATGGCGGTCCATGTGGAAATTACGAGCACCAGCGCCTCGCGCCAGAAGGGCAGAAGCCGCCATGGGTTGAATGGTTTCATGCGGAGCGAGTCGCGATCGCAGATCAGGAATCGCAAATCCCTAAGCGAGACTTTACAATCATCCCTCCATGGCTGTCACGTTGCGATCCTTCGCGAAGATTAATCTTGGACTGCGCATTGGCGCGGCGCGCGCGGACGGATTTCATGAGCTGCTGACCGTCTACCAGACGATTGGGCTGCACGATGTTTTGCGGGTGAGCGTGAGCCGCGGAAGCGGAATTGAGATTCGGTGTGCTGACCCGCGAGTTCCGAAGGATGAGTCGAACACTTGTTATCGCATCGCGGAAGAAACGATGCGGGCGTTGCGGGCGCGGGGACGCGTGCTCATCGAGATCGAAAAGCGGCTGCCCGTCCAAGGCGGGCTGGGCGGGGCTTCCTCGAATGCAGTGGCTGTGCTGCTGGGGCTGGAGCGGGCGTTGAAGAAATCACTTTCCACCGCGGAGAAATTGCGAATTACGGCGGAGGTTGGATCGGATCTGCCTCTGTTTCTGGTGGGCGGGACGGTGCTGGGAGCGGGACGGGGGGAGCAGGTGTATCCGCTCCCGGATTTCCCGGCGACGGCGTGTGTGGTGGTGACTCCCGAGATGGGAGTGTCGACGCCGAAGGCGTTTGCGGAGTGGGACCGGAGGATCGGTGAAGGCCCACAGGGGCTAAAGCCCGATCTCGCCAGCATCGCCGACGCGGCGCCTTCGACAGGCTTAGGGCAGGCTCTGAAGGGCGGGTCTTCCACCGTGATCTCAGCAGCTGGGGACTCAGCCGGGCTGCGCCCGGCTTGGACGGGTCAAAGACCCGTCCCTACACAAGCCTTCCCGACACAAGCCGAGGCGGCTAAATTGACGGTCCCCGGAGCATCCGATAGAATGGTTGGGCTTAGTTGTGCGATGTCTGCCTGGCTGAGCGAACCATACTCCGGTGCTCCTCGCAGTGGGAGGGGCCGGGCCGAGAATCCGCTTCTCGAGCTTGTCCGGGCCGGGATCGCAAACGACTTCGAAGAGGTCGTCTTTCCTGAGTACCCCGAACTGCGTAAAGGGAAGCGTGCGCTTGAGCGCGTGGGGGCGAAGTATGCGTCTTTGTCGGGTTCCGGATCGGCTCTCTACGGGCTGTTCGGCTCACAGGACGGTGCGGAGAAGGCGGCGAAAAGTCTCCGGAGGCAGGGCTGGGCAGCGCAGCCGACGGTTACGCTGACGCGGCGGTCGTACTGGAGGCGCCTCGGCGGGGGAAGCCCCTGGCCTCAGTAGATTTTGATTGTTGATTTTTGATTGTTGATTGAAAATCTAAGTGTGCCCCGGCTTGGGGTTCAATCAACAATCAGCAATCAACAATTGGTTTCACTGGGCCGTCGACTAATGGTAGGTCAAGTGCCTTTGGAGCACTTTGTCTAGGTTCGAATCCTAGCGGCCCAGCCAGAAAAACAGGGGTCAGTTGCCGGTGACCAGTTGCCAGTGAACCTGTTGCCGGTGAACAAGGGAAACGGTACGAACTGAAGGCCAGGAGCCCAAAACAAAACCATGGCTACTTTGGTGACGCCGACCGAGAAAGCGGAGAAAGCCGAAAAGAAGGCCCCTCCGATGCCGGAAGAAAAGCCGGAGCGCAAGCAGCGTGGGCGCGTGGACGACAAGTTCAAGATTTTCAGCGGCACCGCCAATGAACTCCTGGCCGATGAGGTGTGCCAGTTTCTCGGCATGCAGCGCGGACAGGCGCAAGTGACACGCTTCGCCGATGGCGAGGCTTATGTGCAGATCCAGGAGAATGTCCGTGGCTGCGATGTGTTCGTGATGCAGCCCACGAGCCGGGTGGTACACGCCGACGGGAGAAGCACCAGCGTCGACGAGCACCTCATGGAATTGCTGCTGATGATCGACGCGCTCAAGCGGGCGTCGGCACGGCGCATCACGGCGGTAATTCCGTACTTCGGTTATGCCCGGCAGGATCGCAAGGACAAGCCGCGCGTGCCGATTTCGTCGAAGCTGGTAGCCGATCTGCTGACCACAGCGGGCGCGCACCGGGCGCTGATCGTGGACTTGCATACGCCGCAGTTGCAGGGCTTTTTCAATATTCCGGTGGACCACCTGTTCGCTTCACCGGTGCTGGTAGACCACTTCCGGAAGCTGAGTTTGCCCAACCTGACGGTAGTCTCACCGGATGCAGGCGGCGTGGAGCGCGCGCGTTTTTTTGCGAAGAAAGTCGACGCCGCGCTGGCCATCGTCGACAAACGGCGTGTCGAGATGAATGTGGCGGAAGTGATGCACGTCATCGGCGACGTGAACGGCAGGACTTGTCTGATCATCGACGATCTGATCGACACGGCTGGGACGCTGGTGAAAACGGCTTCGGCTCTGCTGCAGAACGGCGCGACCGAAGTTTATGCCTGCGCCTCACACGCGGTGCTGTCGGGTCCGGCGGTGGAGAACGTGCACAATTCGGTGATCAAGGAAGTGGTGGTCACCAATACCATTCCGCTGACGGCGGAGGCAGATGCGGCGCGGACGGAAAAGGGCGGCAAGATTACCGTCCTGTCGATCGCCGGCTTGATTGGACGGGCCATTCAGTCCATTCACGAAGAGACTTCAGTCAGCAAGTTATTCATGTAGACAGGAATCAAAATTATGGCGACAGCAACTGAACAGAACATTCTGGAAGCGCAGGCGCGCGAGGCGGGCAGCAAGAACCATGCGCGGCGCGTGCGGCGTGACGGCAAGATCCCGGCGGTGCTTTATGGCGCTGACAAGGATTCGCTCCCGGTCAGCGTGGACCCGCGGCAAGTGTCGCGCATCCTGCATTCCGAGGCCGGCCACAACACCATTTTCGATCTTGCTTTGAACGGCGGCGAACGCACCAAGGCCATGATCGTCGACTGGCAGTACGAGCCCATCAAAGGCAAGCTGCTGCACATCGATCTGAAGCGGATTGCGATGGACAAGGCGCTGAGGGTCAGCGTCCCGATTCTGCTGAAGGGCGAGGCGGCGGGCGTGAAAACCGAGGGCGGCATTCTGGAGCAGATTCTGCGCGAAGTGGAGGTCGAGTGCCTGCCCGGCGATATTCCCAGCCACATCGATGCCGAAGTTTCGCACCTGGTTTTTGGCACCGTGCTGCGCGTTTCCGATTTGCCGCATGGAGAGAAACTGAAGTTCCTTACCGACGCGAACCACCCCGTGGCGCACGTGGTCTCGGTGAAGGAAGAGGTGGTGGCGGCGCCCGAAGTTGTGGCGGCGGAGGCGGTGGCCCCGGCTGAACCTGAGGTCATCAAGAAGGGCAAGCAGGAAGTCGAGGGAGAGGAAGGCGCCGAGGCTCCCGCGGAGAAGCCGGAGAAGGCCGAAAAGAAGGAGAAGAAGTAGCTTCGTGGCCGGAACCAGCCGAGCTGCGCTCGGCGGACAGCCCCATCGGCTTCGCTCAGGGCAAGCGAGGGCGGCTGTCCCCACATGGGTTGGGATGGTGGCGTGAAACTGATCGTCGGTCTCGGCAATCCGGGTATCGAGTACCAGTTCACGCCGCATAACCTGGGATTTCTCGCGATTGATCGCATCGCCGGGGACCTGGGCGTGGAGGTGAGAAACCGGCAATGCCGGGCGCTCACGGCGCGAGCGGTGATCGGCGATGAGACCGTACTGCTGGCCAAGCCTGAGACCTTCATGAACCTCAGCGGCGTGTCGGTCCGCGAGTTGGTTCAGAAGCACGAAGCGCAGCCGGAGACGGACCTGATCGTGATTCAGGACGAGCTGGATTTTGCGCTGGGCACGCTGCGGATTCACCGGCGGCGAAGTTCGGCGGGGCATAACGGCATCGAGTCGGTTATCGGGGCGCTGGGGACGAAGGATTTCCTGCGCATCCGGGTTGGCGTGGCGCCGGAGCGCAAGGTGGAAGACGGCCAGCGCTACTTGCTTGCCCCGCTGCGCAAGGCGCAACTGAAAGTCGTGGACGGAATGCTCGACACCGCCGAAGAAGCGGTGAAGATGATTCTGTCCGAAGGCGAGGCGGCGGCCATGAATCGCTTCAACCGCAAAGAAGAAGAATAGTGGTCAGTGTTCAGTGGCTAGTGGTCTGTTGCATACGATAAGAATCACGCGGGTGCTGTGCAGGTAAGTTCTGCTGGCCACTGCTCAAGATTTGGAGATAGCGAATGAATCGTACCTATGAGCTGATGTTTATTGTCCGGCCGGACATGGCGGACGAAGATCTCGACAAGCTGATTTCGACGCTGGAATCGTCGGTGCCGGCCGCGGGGGGCGCAGTCAAGAGCGTGGAGCGCATGGGCAAGCGCCGCCTGGCGTATATGGTGCGGCGGTTCCGCGAAGGCATCTACATCCTGATGACTGTCGAAGGCGGTGGGCCGGTCATCCACGAGCTGGAGCGCCGGTTGCGCGTCACCGAGCCGGTGATCAAGTTTCTCACGGTGCGTATCGACGAGGAGCAGAAGCGACTGGACAAGATCAAGAAGCTTCGCGACGCGCGCAAGAAGGTGAGCGCGCAGCCCGCGGCGGCAGCTCCAGCTACAGAAGAAGCTCCGGCGCCGCCCGCGGAAACTCCAGCAACGGCTTGAGGAACAGTGGCCAGTGTCCAGGGGGCAGTGGCCAGTTTTTCTACCGCAGAATGGGAAAGATTTTGATTGGCCAGTGATCACTGATCACTGGCCACTGACTAAGAAGGAGAATTATGGCTGAAGAGAGCAAAACACCAAGTGCCGTGGCCGATCAACCTGCGGGCGGAGCGCCCCGCGAGGGACAGGGGCCACGAAGCGATCGTCCGGGCGGAGACCGTCCGCGTTTCGGAGGGCGTTCCGGGCCAGGCGGGCCGGGGCGCGATGCGGGCGGCCGCAAGTTTTTCCGGCGCAAGAAAGTTTGTAAATTCTGCGTGGAAAAAATCGAAGACATCAACTACAAGGATTACCGCATGCTCGGCCAGTTCGTGGCAGAGAGCGGCAAGATCGTGCCGCGGCGTCTGACCGGCGTGTGCTCTCCGCACCAGCACCGGCTCTCGGCCGCGATCAAGAAGGCGCGCAACATCGCGCTGCTGCCGTTTGCCGGGCGGGCGTCGTAGCTAATCGATTGCTGATTGTTGATTTCTGATTGCTGATTGAGAAGCTGCTGACGGCTGAGCGTTTCAATCAGCAATCATCAATCAACAATCTGAGCCGCCGCCTACAAAATTCGAGTACTACAGAAATCGGAGTCATACCATGGAAGTCATTCTCAAAGAAGATGTAGCCAAACTGGGGGCCCGCGGCGATGTGGTCAAAGTGGCCGAGGGCTACGGACGCAATTTCCTTTTGCCGCGCAAGCTGGCCATCGAGGCAACGTCCGGCAACAAGGCCGTGATCGCACAGATGAAGGCGGCCTCGGTGCGCCGCTCGGCCAAGGAGAAGGCACAGGCGGAAGAACTGGCCAAGCAGTTTGACGGCGTCTCCGTGTCGTTCGAGCGCAAGGCCGGCGAGCACGACCAGTTGTTCGGGTCGGTCACTTCCGGCGATATCGCCGACGCCCTCGAGAAGAAGGGCTTCAACGTCGACCGGCGCAAGATCCAGCTCCACGAGCCGCTGAAAACCGTGGGCGATTTCACCGTCCCGGTGAAGCTGCATAAGGACGTGACCGCGCACTTGAAGGTGGTCATCGGGAAGGAAGCGGCCGTAGAGGCGTAGCTTGCTACGTCTTGCCTGCACCGCTTTCGAGGTCGGCGGCGGAGACGCTGTGGCAGAGACGTTGCAAGCAACGTCTCTGCGCGGACGTTGGGTTAGCCCGCCAGGTGAAGCCAGACTCGTCCCAGCATCCCAAAGAAGCTCCAGGAGCAGGGCACTTTCCCTGCCAAACCCCTCCACAAGCACCTTCCGTGACTGTTCTGTCTTCCCCTAACTCTTTATCCCAGAATCACCTAGGCGGAGAAAAAATCCTGCCGAGGGCCTATAATTTCTGCTCACGGTTCCCCCGACAACTCGTCTATTCCATTGCCAGCCCGGATACGGCACAGGCGCCGGGCCAGCAGAGGACAGGACATAAAGATGCCGGCCGGTGTATGGGCAATTCCATTTGCGGTTGGCCAACGGACCCGTTCGGAAGCAAGCGATTGGGTGAAGAGAGTCGGCGGTAATCGGGACCCCATCACGCGGGGCCGCATGGCTGGTCAAGAACGCCGCATAGACGACACGATGCTGATCCGCGAGGCGCAGGGCGGCAACCGCGCTGCCTTCGAGGAACTCGTGCGGAGCTACGACCAGGCGGTCTTGCGCCTCGCGCTGCATCTGACCGGCACCGAGCAGGACGCCCAGGACGTCTACCAGGACGCCTTCCTCAAAGCGTACAAGAACATCGGAAGCTTCCGTTTTGAGTGCTCCTTCTACACCTGGATTTACCGGATCGTGACCAACCTGTGCCTCGACCACTTGCGCAAGAAGCAGGTGCGCAAGGAAGACGCTCCGGTGGTGAAAGATGCTTCCGGCGGGGAGTACGACCTGCTCGACCAGGTGCCGGATGGACGCGCGGGAGCGAATCCGGAGCGCGATCTGATGCGGCGGCAACTGGGCTCGCGGATCGCAGGTGCGCTGGAAAAGCTGACGCCGCGCGAGCGCATGGTATTCGAGTTGAAGCACTACCACGGATTGAAGCTGCGTACCGTGGGCGAGATTTTGCATACGACGGAAGAGACCGCCAAGAACACGCTGTTTCGCGCCACGCAGAAGTTGCGGGGAGCGCTGGCGGATATGAGATGAGGACGGAACAGGTTTCGCAGGTTTCAAAGTTTCAAGGTTTCAAAACCTTGGAAACGTTGAAACCTCCAAACGGGGTTGACTATGAAGTGCGAATGGGTACGACAAAATATCGTGCTCCACGTTTATGGCGAATTGGCGGATGACGCCCGCCACGAACTGGAGCAGCATGTGGCGCGCTGCGCTGACTGCGCAGCCGAACTGAAGGCGGAGCAGGAATTCCACGCGCTGCTGTCGAAGGAGCGGGCAGCCGACCCGGCGCCCAATCTTCTGGCGTCTTCGCGCATGCGCCTGCAGGAAGCGCTGGAGACCGCCGAGCAAGGCCACTTCTGGCATCGGCTGGCGTTCGATCCGGCCAACTGGCTGCGGCAGGTGAAGTTCTCCCCGGCCCTGGCTTCGGTGATTCTGATTCTGGGATTCGCCGGCGGAATTGGAACCACCTACAGGTTCTTGGCGCATCCTGCGCAGGTCGCGAGTACAAATTCAATCGCAGCCGCACCCAATTCTGAAGCCTCCATTACCGGCATCCGCTCTATCACGCAAGACCCCGGCACCAATCAGATCGACATCAAGTACGACACGGTGACCACCCTGGACACCCAGGGTTCTCTCAACGACCAGCGCATTCAGCAACTGCTGCTGTACGCCGCGCGCAACAACTACAACTCGGGCGTGCGCATGGACTCTGTCGATCTGCTTACACAGAGGCCGAATGATTCGCAAGTCCGCGAGGCGCTGATCTATACCCTGCAGTACGATTCCAATCCCGGAGTGCGGTTGAAGTCGTTGAGCGCGCTGGGCACCTATGTGAAAGATGATGTGCGCGTGCGCGATGCCGTGCTATCGGCGCTGGTCAATGACGCCAATCAAGGTGTGCGCACCGAGGCGCTGCGTCTGATCGAGCCGGTGAAGGCCGACGGCAGCGTGCGCGGAGTGCTGATGACGCTGGCCGCGAAGGACCAGAGCGTCTACATCAAGTCGCAGGCCCGCACCATGCTGGCGCAGCTGCCTGAGATTGATTGAGAAAAATTCCCGCCGCAAGCGGCGAGAAGTAGTTGTTGTGCAGTTTGATAAGGAAGCGAGCCCAACGCTCGATTATTGCGTCGCAAAAGGCGCGACGCTTCGCGCGGCTCGCCCAGATTCCTCACAGCGCAAAGAACGCTTGTTCGGAATGACAATCAAACTGGGGCGAGAAGTGGAAGGTGAGGTAATTATCTTGAAACGCGCGCTACAATTCGTGGGCCTTTTGGGTGTGCTGGCCCTGCTTGCGCCTCTGGCACTGGCGCAGGAAACACGCATATCCCGGGAGGGCGGCGCCTGGGGACAGGAAGTGACAGGTACGCTCGCCGCCGTAAAGAACTTGCGAGTGAAAGTCGATATGGGCTCGGTCGTCGTTCGAGGCGGACAACAACAGGGCATCAATTATGTGGTTCATACACGTTCCTATTCGTCCTCCGAACAAGACGCACGCCGGCAGTTCGAATCTTTCAAGGTCACCGCATACGTAAAGGGAGACACAGCCTGGATCGTGGGCGACTGGCAGGGCCGCCGGCCTCGCAAATGTTCGGGGGAATTCACCATCAACGTTCCCCGCGACATGGGCTGGATGAAGCTAGAAACCGAGGGCGGCAACGTCGATGCCACGGGAATCTCGGGACGGGTCGAAGCGGAAAGCGGTGGCGGTAGCATGCGCCTGGATGACATCGGCGGCGGGGTCAGCGCCCAAACGGGCGGCGGCTCCATCAGCGTCGGCACCATCAGCGGCGACATCGGGCTGCATACCGGCGGAGGCTCGATCCAGGTCCGGCACGCCAACGGCAAGGTGGTCGCGGAGACCGGTGGCGGCAGCGTCGAAATCCAGTCGGGAGCGCAGGGCGCCAGCATCGAGACGGGCGGGGGCAGCATTGAAGTCCGGCAATGCAGCGGGAAGGTCAAGGCCTCGACCGGCGGGGGCAGCATCGACCTCGGCGATATCGATGGGCCGGCGGAGATCGATACCGGGGGCGGCAGTATTCACCTGACTTCAGCCAAGGGCCACGTCAGCGCCTCCACCGGAGGCGGCGGGATCGAGTTGTTCGGTGTGCCCTCGGCTCGCGCGGAAACGGGCGCGGGCGGGATCGTGGTAAAGCTGATCAACACTGGAGGCGAACGCAGAGATTCCATACTCGAGACCTCCGCCGGCGACATCACGGTTTACATCGCATCCGATGTTGCGGTCACGGTGCGCGCCAGTGTCGACCTGGCCAACGGCCACCGCATTAACTCCGATTTTCCGGATATTCACGTCACCAGTGAAGGCAACCAGTGGGGTCCGAAGACGCTGACCGCCGAAGGCAAGCTGAATGGCGGCGGCCCGGTAGTGAAAGTGCACACCACCACCGGCGACATCTGTTTCAGGCGTGCGAATCACTAGGCAAGAACGGAGGCTGGGTACACCCGGCCTCCTCCAACCATCCGCGAGGGATTGGCCATGCCCAAATACGTGCTGTCGACCATTATTTTGTTGCCGCTCTTGCTGAACGTCTCTGACGCCGCGCAGTCCTGGTCGGTGGACCCGCCGGCGAGCACGTGGATATTTTCCAGCGAGGATTCAGGCACGGGAGCCTACCTCGGCGTCGACATCATGGACGTAAACGCCGACCGACTGGAGGCCTTGAAATTGAAGGAAGAGGCGGGCGTCGAAGTCACGATGGTGGACCAGGACGCTCCCGCCGGCAAAGCCGGCCTTAAAGAACACGACGTCATTCTCACCATGAATGGAACTCCCATCCAGAGCAAGGCGCAGTTACAGCGAATGATCCATGAAACTCCTCCCGGGCGGCTGGTCACCTTGGGGATCAGCCGCGATGGCCAGGCCATGACTATCAAGGTCCAGCTGGCGGACCGGCGTAAAGAGTTCTCCTATGTCGCTCCGAAGTCGAAGGATTTCCACGTCGAGATTCCGCCGATACCCAACCTGCCGGACTTTGAGGTGCCATCGTTCGTAATGGTGCACTCCTCGGTGCGCAGCGGCCTGATGGTAGAAAACATTACGCCCCAACTGGGCGAGTTTTTCGGTGTGAAGAATGGAAATGGAGTGCTGGTCCGGTCAGTGGAGAAAGGCAGCCGCGGCGAAAAAGCAGGCTTGCGGGCGGGAGATGTCATCGTGCGGGTAGGGGATCAACTGGTACACGACACCAGTGATTTTACCCAGGCACTGCGTTCGCGAACAGGGAACACCGTGACCGTGGGTATAATCCGCGACAAGAAAGAGCAGAACCTGACGCTGACCTTACCCCCGCGCAACGAGTCCGGCGAGGTGATTGAGGAAAGTTCTGATGCCGTGGAGTTGGACGCCGACACCAGCGCAGAGATGCAAGCTCTGAAGAACCAGCTGGCCGAACTCCAGCCGCAACTGAAGCTGGCCTCGGAAGACCTCCGGAAAGCCGCTAAGGACCAATGCAAGGCCGTGCGGGAGAAGCAAGGGAAGGTGCTCAAGAAGCTGGAGCAGTTGCGGGAGGAGTACCAGCCGCAGGTTCAGGAAGAGTTGCAGCACGGGCTGGAAAGGCTGCAGAACGAAATGCAGAAGATGCAGCGCGAAATGCAGGGAGACGGGCTGGATATCTAGCCGTTGGGCGGGGCTCCAGGGGCTTCTTCAGGATCCCGCAGTGCTGCCCTGCGCTGCCGGCGCCAGGCAAACGCGGTTGCGCCCTCCCTGTTTGGCCGCGTAAAGGCCTCTGTCGGCGGCCCTGACCAGTTCATCGCGGGTGGTGCCGTGATCGGGGAAGGCCGCGGCTCCGGCGCTGATCGTAACCGCGCTGGGCACGCCGGGAAACTGCCAGGTCTCCACCGCCTTGCGCAGTTTCTCGGCGACACTCATGGCGTGCTGGGCCTGCGTTTGCGTGAGCAGGATTCCAAATTCCTCGCCGCCGTAGCGGCACACCACATCTATCTTTCGCACCTGCTGATGAAAGAGCGAGGACACCTGCCTGAGCACCTCGTCGCCCAACAGGTGTCCGAACTCGTCATTCAAGCGCTTGAACTGATCGATATCCGCCATGATGACAGCCATGCCCGTGCCATAGCGGCGAGCGCGCTCAATTTCTTCCAGGATACGGAGCTCGAAAAACCGCCGGTTGAAAATGCCGGTAAGGCCGTCGAGGTAGGCAAGTTGTTTCACGCGCTCCACGTAGTGGGCGTTCTGGATAGCGGTGGCACAGATGTCGGCGACCGATTCCAGCGACTGCAGGTCTCTATCGCGGAATGCGTCTGGCTTGGCGCTGTCCAGCGCCAACACTCCCAGGATCTGGCCAAAGGAAACCAGGGGAATGCACATGCGCGAGGCGGATTCTGCGTAGAACTTTGCCGCGGCCGGACCCTGGAGCAGGTCGGCCTCGGTGACAGTCGTGTTGGTGGCCAGGACTCGTGCCCACGGTTGCGTACTGGCCGGGAACCGGCCGCCTTCCGGAATGCGCAGCGTTAGAGTTCCGCGATGTGCCCGCAAAACCAGATCGTGATCCTCGCGCAGAAACAGGGAAACGTGCTCTACCTGGAACGCTTGCTGGATCAACCCGCAAACCCTGGCCAGCAGATCTTCCAGGTCGAGAACGGCGGTGGTCTGCTTTGCGATCGCGTTGATGGCTTCCAATTGACGGGCACGCTCGCGCTCCAGGGAATACAGGCGCGCGTTTTGCAGCGCCATGGAGGCCTGGGTGGAGAACAGGGTAAGCAGGTCGATGGTCTCGTTGTCGAAATGGTCCAGCCTGTCACTTTGACAGTCGAGGACGCCCACGACTTGATCCCGCACCATCAACGGGATTGCCAATTCCGACCGTGTGGACTTAGCTGAACAGAAGTAGCGGGAGTCTTGCGTGACATCGGGAGCGTAAACGGGCTGCTTCTTGGCGGCCGCGACGCCCGTAAGTCCTTCGCCCAGTCCCATGAGAACCTTGTCCTGCCCGGCGTCCCAGCCGATCTGGGAGCGGACAGACAACTGTTGCGACTGCTGGTCGAGCAGCAGAATGGCAACGTTGCGCAGATGGAAGTAGTCGTGTGCGATGGTCAAAATGCGCTGCAACACCTCGTCCAGATCAAAGGTGGAGAGCACAGCTTGGCCTGCGTCGTACAGGACCGCGACCCGGTTCATACGTGAGCAATCGTAGCTGGAGAGATGCAGTTACCCTAGGTTCCGAAGGTAACCGGAAAATCCCACGGAAAATGGTGATTTTGGCACTACTTCCATCTTCTGGCGGTGCGGATCAGTCCATAAGCGACCAGGCAGAACCAGAAATCCACAATCAACCCCAGGTCGAGATGGAAGGGATGGTGGCGGGCAGCGGGTGGCAGGGAGGTTTCGAGCAAGAAGTAAGCCACGTTCCCCAAGACGACAGCGCACAGAGCCTGTATCAGATTGACCAGCACCGAAGGTTTAGACACCGGCCGCCTCCCGAGGTTCTCCTGTCCTTTCAAAACTGTATCGTCTGGGCCCTGCTAACATTCCTTCGGCGCCTTCATCATGCTTGAGCTTTCCACGCCGGTCCAATACGTCAAAGGGATTGGTCCGAAACTGGCGGAGATTCTGGCCACCAAGGGGATCTCCAGCGTCGGCGATCTCTTGCATTATCTGCCATTTCGCTATGAGGACCGGTTAAATCCACGAGGCATTGCGGAGCTGCGTCCCGGTGAGATGGCCACCGTGATTGGCGAAGTCCGGAACTCCGGCTTGTTCCGCACCCGCCGCATGCCGATTTTCCAGCTTACCGTGGGACAGGGGCGCGAACGCCTGCGCTGCCTCTGGTTCCACGGCGCCTATTTACAAGATAAATTCAAGCCCGGCCAGTTGATCGCGCTTTACGGCAAGGTGGAGGAAGACCAGCGCAGCCGGGAATTGCAGATCATCCAGCCCCAGTTCGAGGTTCTGGGCGACGCGGCGGCAGATGGAGCGGAAGACAAGGCGTCCGCGTCGCTGGAAGTCGGGCGCATCGTGCCGATTTACGAGTCCATCGGCCAAGGCCGCCTGACGCCACGCTGGTTTCGCCGAATCATCCGCACCGCGCTCGACAATCTGACTCCCGAATTGGCCGAGCCGCTTCCGGCGGTCGTGCGGTCGCGCCTGGCGCTGGTTTCGCCCCGCGAGGCGCTGTGGAAGGTGCACTGGCCGGAGGCGGGCGAAAGCCTGCAAGACTTGCAGTCGGCGCGCACGCCTGCCCACATCCGGCTCATTTTCGAGGAACTGTTCTTCGTGGAACTTGGTCTTGAACTGAAACGCCGCCAGCAGAAGGCGCAGACCGGCATTGCCTTTCGCCTGGACGACCGGGTGCGCCAGGCGATCAAGAAAATCCTGCCCTTTCATCCCACAGCCGCGCAAAAGCGCGTGCTGAAAGAGATCGCCGACGACATGCAGAAGCCTTCTCCCATGCGGCGCCTGCTGCAGGGCGACGTGGGATCGGGCAAGACGATTGTCGGATTTGAGGCCGCGATCATCGCCATCGAAAACGGCTGCCAGGTGGCGCTGATGGCGCCGACCGAAATTCTGGCCCAGCAGCATTACTTCTCTGCGCGGCGGATTCTGGAGAACGCCGGATACCGCATCGTCCTGCTGACCGGCTCGCTGGAGACCGACCGGAAGCGCGAGATTCGCCGCCACATCGGCCAGGGCAATGCGCAGCTTGTGATCGGCACGCACGCGCTGCTGGAAGAAAAGGTCGAGTTCGCCAAGCTGGGCCTGGTGATCGTGGACGAGCAGCACCGCTTTGGCGTGCTGCAGCGGCTGAAGCTCATGAAGAAGTCGAGCGACGTTGACGACAGCCAAGCTGCGCTTGGCATGGCCGGATCAGAGATCCGGCCCCACACGGGCACAGCCGAGCCTGACGTTCTAGTGATGACTGCCACGCCAATCCCACGCACGCTCGCGCTCACTCTCTACGGCGACCTCGATCTCAGCGTGCTCGACGAGCTGCCCCCCGGACGCACACCGATCGTCACGCGACGCGTCGCTGACGACCGTGCGCCCGAAGTTTGGGAGTTCGTCCGCAAGCAGGTTAGTGCTGGGCATCAGGCCTACGTGGTCTATCCGGTCATCGCCGAGAATGAGGAAAGCGAGCTGAAAGCGGCCATCAAGATGTACCGCGAACTGAGCGGGAAAACCTTCGCCGATCTTAAGGTTGGCCTGCTGCACGGCCGCCTGGAGCCCGACTTGAAAGATCAGGTCATGCGGATGTTTCAGAAAGGCGAGCTGCAGATTCTGGTAGCGACCACGGTCATTGAGGTGGGTGTGGACGTCCCAAACGCGACCGTGATGGTAATCGAGCATGCCGAGCGCTTCGGCCTGGCGCAGCTTCACCAGTTGCGTGGGCGCATCGGGCGCGGAGCGGCGAGGTCGTATTGCATCCTGATGACCGGCGGCAAGGTGACCGAAGATGGGGAGCGTCGCCTCGACGCCATGGTGCGCACCAATGACGGCTTCCAGATCGCCGAGTTGGACTTGGAACTGCGCGGGCCGGGAGAATTTTTTGGCACGAAGCAGGCCGGGCTGCCCAGCTTTCGCATTGCCAACCTCATCCGCGACCGGGAACTGCTGGAGCTGGCCAAGCGGGAAGCCGCCGCGGTACTGGCTGGCCCCAATTCCGAGGTCACGGAGGTAGAAATCAGCCGCGCCCTCGTTGCCATGCGCGCGCGCTGGAGGCTCACCTACGGGTTGGTGGAGGTGGGATGATCCCGCCTGCGGATGACGCGGGTGGAACTGGTAGAATCGAAAGAATGGCCGGCGCTCCACAACTGGTGCAGATTGAGCTGAGCCCGCCGCCGCGGGTGCCCAAGCCTGAATGGCTGCGCGCTAAAGCTCCGGTTGGCGACAACTTTCACAACTTGAAGAAGCTGGCTCGCGGGCTTGGACTGCACACGGTGTGCGAATCGGCGCAGTGCCCGAACATTGGCGAGTGCTGGAATCACAAAACCGCGACCTTTATGTTGCTCGGGGATATCTGCACGCGGCGCTGCGGCTTCTGCGCCGTCCCAAAAGGCAGGCCCGAAGCCATCGACTGGGACGAACCGCGCCGTGTGGCTGAGGCCGTGGCCACGCTTGGGCTGAAACACGCGGTCGTGACCAGCGTGAACCGTGACGACGATAACCTCGGCGGAGCCAGGGTCTTCGCAGACACGATACGCGAAATTCGTGAGCTTGTGCCCGATTGTCGCATTGAAGTTCTCATCCCAGATTTCCAGGGATTGGACGAAGCGCTGAAGATCGTCCTTGACGCGCAACCCGACGTCCTCAACCACAACACGGAGACCGTGCCCCGCCTTTATCGCGCCGTGCGTTCGGGCGCGCGCTACGAGCGCACGTTGACTCTGCTCGAAAATGCCAAGAAGTTTTCTCCCGGAATGGTGACCAAGAGCGGCGTGATGGTCGGCCTGGGAGAGGCGATGGAGGAGCTCGTCGAAGTTTTCCACGATCTGGGCAGTCGCGGCGTCGACATTCTCACGGTCGGCCAGTATTTGCGCCCTTCGCGCGACCATCTGCCCATTGCCCGCTTCTACACCCCCGAAGAATTCCGCACGCTGAAGAATGAAGCGCTGCGTTTCGGCTTCCGCCACGTTGAGTCCGGACCGCTGGTGCGGTCGAGCTATCATGCGCACGAACAGGCAGACTCCACTTCTACGCCGCGGGCGGTGTCCTAGCTTGCGCGGGTTTCTCGACTCTTCTGCCAAAATCTGCTCCGTCCCGAATCGCAGGAACTTCAGCGTTAGTATCCCCATCAGTAAGATCGCCAACGGAAGGAACTTCCGCTCGTGCTAAGCGCAATCCTGGTAGTACTGGGCTTCTTTGCCGGATTGCTGGGAGCGCTGACCGGCATCGGCGGCGGTGTATTGCTATCGCCCATCCTCGCCCTGCATTTCGGCATTCCGATTCGTGAGGCCATCGGCACCAGTCTGGTGGCCGTGATCACCACTTCGGCGGCCAGCAGTTCCGTTCACCTGCAACGGCACACCACAGATATTCGCTTGGGAATGACGCTTGAGCTGGCCACGTCCTTTGGCGCGGCGGTCACGGCATATCTCGTCGGCTATTTCAACCGCAGCGCACTGGAAGGCTTGTTTGCCGGCTTTCTGCTATACAGCTCGATTACGATTTTGCGGCGGCGTGGCAAAGTGAAGGCACAAGACGAACCGTCTCCCGGATTAAACGGGCAAGTCACGATCCCACCCTACGAGCCGCAACGCTATCCGCTGGGCCTCGGCGCTTCGCTGGTGGCTGGCGGACTGTCGGGCCTGCTGGGAATTGGAGGCGGCCCGATCAAGGTCCCCGTCATGTTTATCTTCATGAACGTGCCATTGGTGGTGGCCACGGCGACTTCGAATTTCATGATCGGGGTGACGGCGGCGGCCAGCGCTATCGTCTACTACCGGCGCGGGGACATCCTGGTGGAGATCGCCGCACCGCTGGCGGTCGGAGTCTTTATGGGCTCGCTGCTGGGTGCGAGACTGGCACCGCGCATTCACACGAAATTCGTAGTGTACCTGCTGGTCGCGATCATGCTCTATCTCGCCGGCCATTTGCTGGTGCACCTGGCTTCTGGAGGCGCAGCATGAGCCAGGTGCGAGAGCCGGCTTTCGATCGCGCCGTAGCTCTGGTGCTTCGGGTGGGCGCGTTTGGCTGCTTCTTCATTATGGTGGCGGGGATGGTCGATGGATTCTTCGTTCACGGCCGCATCCCGCTGGACATCGAACGGGCGGGCGTTCTGCTGATGCTGGCTACGCCCGTGGTTCGCGTGATGGTCGCCTGTTTCCTGTTCTTCCGGGAGAAAGATCGGAAGTATGGGCTGATCTCACTCGGCGTGCTGGTGATTCTCCTGCTGAGCGCAGTGTTCGGAATCGGTGAGCACTGAGTTTTCCGCGCGCATGAAAAACCCCCGCAACCCTTGCGGGCGCGGGGGCAGTTTGAGGTGCTGCTTTCTCTACTTCACGACTGCTACAGGCTTGAAGGAATCGGCGAACGCCTTTGCGTTCGGGGCTCCCACGCCGGTTACGTTATCCCAGCCCTTCCCTGTCTTCAAGCCGGAATCGGTGCCGAATGAGATCACAAGCGCAGTATCCTGCAAAGTGGCGTAGTCCCAGATGGCACTGACGAAGCTGCCCGATGACACCCCAGCCACCTGGGCCGCAGTGTACTTGTTGGTGACGGTCGATTCCTGAATCGACGCCGTTACGTTATTCTTGGAGGTAACGGGGACGATATCGTATACGGTCCCCGCCGGCATCGAGTACATGTACGGAGCGGCCAAACCGAGAGGCTTACCCGCCTCCTGGTTGGCAATCGCCCACAGGGCGGAGAACATCGGGCAAGCGACGCTCGTGCCCCCCCACACCTGCCAAACCAGCGACGGAACCTCACCCGGAATCGATATCGCGATCACGGCTCCAGTGTACGGATCCGCCAGCCAGGAAATATCCGGCAGTTGACGATATTTGCCAGGGACGCCTTTCTGGTACGACGGCTTGGGGTAACCGGCGAGGCAGTTCCCCATGGCATCCTGAGTGGCGCAGTTGCTCGGCCCGCCACCTGATCCGCCGGTAAATCCAAAGGCGAGAGGCGGATCGAATACGAACCCCGTCTCAGCCAGCAGCGTTTGATTGTTTCCCCAACCAGACTGCCATGCAATGGAGTTGTCGGAATTCAGCGCCAGAGTGACTCCGCCTATGGCTGTGGCCCAAGGAGAGTCGGCTGGAGCGCTGACGGTGGCCGGGATTCCGAAGTCGGTGAAATCTCCGTTGTCCCCAGACGAGAAGTTGGTGGAGATCCCCGAAACAGCTCCAATTTCAGAAATAAGGTTTTCGGTGGATAGCACGGTCGCAGGAGTGAAAGATTCCACCGAGCCATAGCTGCCCGAAATGACATTGGCGAGGCCATAGGTCACAGCAGTGAACACGGCATCGTCCACATCCAGGAAGCTGGCCGAAGGCGGAACGATGAGGTTGATGTTGGCGCCGGGAGCAATCGCATGCGCCCACTCGACGTCGATGTTGATTTCCACCTGATCCGTGCTCTGGCAGAAGCTGGGCGTCGGAATATAGGTGATCGCGAAATTGGACGAGGTCAGCTGCGGCAGGCCGAACTGTGTGGAGAATGCGTTGGCATCATTCTGAATGGTCAGCGAACCGCACCAGTCGACGATCCCTATGGTTTGGCCCGTGCCGTCGAATCCTTCGGCGTACAAGCCTGTGAGATTGTACGCAGTCTGGATCATGGGCGGCGTATAGCCGCAGCCCGCGGTGCTCAGGCCGAAAAGATTCAAGTGATTGCCCTTGTAGGTCCCGATCGGCAGGGAACCGTTGTCGTTGGTGGAATAGGTTTGTGTCACCGTGCCGTCGAAGCAGTTATTGGAATAACCGAGGTCGGGCGGTGCCTTGGCCCCCGCAGTTTTGGACGCTGCTGCTGTGCCCTTGGAGAACTTTGCCGTCTGAGCCTTCAGGGGATGCTCATATTTGCCACTGTCCAGACCGGAAACGGTCATGACCAGAGGGGCGGCAGCGCCGTCGATGTATGGATCCCGGTCATTGGCACGGATGACCTTGTCGCCGACCTGGTAGTTGTTGAGCTGCACATGGAACGCGGTCTCCACATCGCCCACCGTCCCTCGCGCCCGAACGAAGAAGTTATCGGGACCAACATTGACCACCTTCAAGTTGTGCGCCTCGAAGAACTGCTGGACCGTTTTCGCCTCCGCCGCGGTCGGGGCAAACCGCGCCGCAATTTGCGCCCGGTTGAGGAAGTGACGGTAGTTGGGAGATGTGTTGTCATAGAGCTGCCGTGCCAATACATCGAGTCCCGCGCGATTGTGAGGGTTCAGCCAGACACCGACATCGATGGTAGTCGTCGGGTTCACCGTCCCGAGGTTTTTCGCCGTGGCCACGTAGCTGGGCGTGTTGTGCGCAATGAACTTTCCGCTGGCGGCAAGGGCCGGCAACGCGACGCACGCAATGAGGGTTGATACGACCATATACCGCCAAACGGGCTGCCAACGGCGAGGACCCGCCGCTGAGTGCACTGCTTCTTTTTCTTTCTTTTGACGCATTTCTCCTCCTGGGGACGAACTTTGCAGAAAGCCTGAGCGACAAGGACGACTGCCTTGCGCGCACAGGGAAGCCAGATTACAAGTGAAACCGAAATTTCGCTTTCGGCCTCAAGGATGAACTGAGTGAGCAGCGAATGGAATTGGGGGCGAGTGCATGTTCGCAAAGAAGAAATCGCTCTGGTCCATGTCGCGCCCCCAGGGCAAATAGAAACGCGCGCAAGTCTAGCACGCCGCTACTCCCTGGAGTCCACCGTTTTCTCAATGGCTGCAAAGCGGAATCAACGCAGAGTCTTTCGTCCCTGGCTGCGACAGGTTTGGTCTCGGAACGAAGGCCTGGCGCGGGAGCTGGGCTACTACCGAAAAATCGCCTCAGCACTTATTGCCTGGTGGTGAGGGTAGGGGTAGTGATTCGACCGACGACTCGGGAGACGACTGGCTTTCCAATTTAGAAGATGTGCAGTTTAATGCTGAGATACTTCTTCGGATTCTCCCGGATGGCTTTCACCAGATCGTGGCTTGCTTCCAGCGTCTGGTTGAGATTGGTGTAGAGGGTTTCATCTTTAAGCAGTTTCCCAGCCGTCCCCTTGCCTGCTTCGAGATCGCTGGTCAACTCCGAGAGCTTGGTGATTGTGGTATCGAGCTTCCTGGCCAGCTCGTCGTCCTTGGCCAGCTTCCCCAGGGTTCCCTTGCCCGCGTTGATGTCCTCGCTGATTTTTTTCAGATTAGCGATGGTGTCATTGGCATTGTTGTAGAGCGTGGGATCTTTCAGGAACTTCCCGGCTGTGCCTTTGCCCTCTTGCAGGTCGTCAGCCACTTTGTCCATCTTGTCGAGGGTCGCGACGAACTTGTCGTAGGCGTCATTGCTGTTGATCAATTGCCCGAGGCTGCCCTGTCCCTTGGCCACCTCGTCCACAATCCCCTTAAACTCGGTCACCGTCGAGGCCAGGCGATCATAAAGCACGGGATCGTAAATCAACTTTCCCAGCGATCCCTTACCGCTTTCCGCGAAGGCCAGGATGCGGTCAGCGCGCTTGAGCAGCGCGTCCATATTTTGCAGCGTGCTCTGGCTGGCGCGCACCACCTGATTGAAGTCCGGGTGAACCTGGGTGGGAAGCGTATCGCCGTCCTGCGCCGGCGCGCCCACGGCTTGCGAGCTGTCGATGTCGAGATAGGTCTCGCCCAGCACGCCCGCGGTGTCGAGCGACGTAACCGAATCGCGCCGCAGGTTAAATCCGTACTTCGTGCTCACCTTCATGATTACTTCCACGGGGGTAAGCTGCTTGTCTTTGTCAGGGACTACGCGGATGGCGGTGACGTTGCCGACGTCCACGCCGCTCAGCCGCACCGGCGCGCCCACGCGCAGCCCGCTGGCGTTATCGAAGTACGACTGCAAGGTGATGCGATGGGAGAACAGGCCGCTCGTGCCCGACATAAGGAACAGAAGCAGGGCCAGCGTCAAGCTGGCGAAAATCACCGTGAGGCCAACTCGCAGTTGCGACCATTTGAGCTGCTTCTGGCTCGGCAAATAATTTCCTCAGACCGCCGGCTATGGGATCTCCGGCTTGCACGCGACAGCTCGCCTCCGTGCACGCCCTCGCTGCATCATAACAAAACGCAGCCCGGCGCCTAAGCAGCTTTGGGGCGAAGCGCGGGGATCAGCAACAGGGCCAGCAGGTACGCGGCCGCCCCGCAGGCCAGAGTCGCGTTCAGGCCGAACTGGATGGCAATGACCATCGCCAGCACGGAGCCCAGAACGCTGGCCGCCGCATTCATAGCCCACGCCCATTCGACCGCGTTGTCCGCGGGCACCTGCCCACTGGGAAACTCCGGAGCTGGAAGACCCGCCACAGCGCGAAGTCCCGTGGGGAAAGGCATCCCCATCAGGAAACCCAGGGGAATGAGAAGCACGCCGCTGATCAGCAACCGGGTGCTGAAGCCAAACCCCACCCAGGCCACCAGCCAGCCGGGCAGGAAAAACACATCCACCAAAAGCGCGACGATCACCAGTCCGATCGGCATCCACGCAAGTTCTGTGCGAGGCAGCCAGCGGCGGGAGAACAGGCTGCCCGCGCCGCTGGAGAGCATCAGCAAAAAGATGACCACCGTCAGCGCATACGTGGGGTGTCCCAGGAAAAGCACGAACCGTTGAATGAAGGTAATCTCCACCAGAATGTAGCCCAGGCCCACAGCCACAAAATAGAGCAGTGTCAGCGGGGACTGGCGAGCCCGGCCCGTCTTCAATGCCAGCGGCAGAATCAGGAATACCAGGACCGCCACGAGAGAAATCGCCAGCACCAGAAGCAGAACCAGCACACCCAGATTTACCTTCCAGTCGACTGCCTCCTGCAGGTTCTCGTTGCCAAGGATCTGACCCACTTTGAGGGTGAAAAAGAAAAACGGAGCATTGTCGTTGACAGGCGCTACGTTGTAGGCATAGCCCCGCGCGAAGGCGTAGGGATCGTTGCCGGCGATCAGATCGGCAAACGGATTGTGGCCGGGTTCGGAGGGAAGGTACAGCGGCTGGAGTTCAGGGTATCGGACAAAGTGAGCCTTCACCGCGGCCTCCTCCTCGGCTGTGAAGGGTGTCTTCTTTGCCAGCACCACCACCGGGATGCCGTCCTCGCTGAGCGCTCCCTGTGACGCCACGATGAAATGGCGCGCCGAGTCGGCGATGCCCAGACGGTGCAGCGCGTCCATGGCCACCGCGACCACGCGCAGCGCTTCCCGGGGCTCATGGAACTCCCAACGGGTGATCGCGACCATGCCATCGGGCTTCAGGTGCTCGAAATACTCGCGAAACGCCTCGACGGTGTAGAGGTTGTTTTCGCTGAGCGCAAAGGCTCCGGCGGCGGTCGAGGCCCAGGTGTCCACCAGCGTCATCTGCACAACATCGAACCGTTGCGGCGAGGAGCGCAGGTACGATCGCCCATCGGTCACGTGAATGTGCACATCGGGGCGGCTGTAAAGATGTTTGGAGTAAGTAGCATAGCGCCCGCGCATGATGGTGTTGGCGATGATGGCATTGATCTCGATGCCGGTGACGCTCGGGCTGCCGGTGGCGATAGCACGCAGCACGTCGATCCCGCCCCCCGGCCCGATAATGGCAAACTCGCCACGGGGGCGAAGAACGTTGGCCAGGGCCGGCGGTTGAGACATAAGAATTCTTTCCCAGGGTGTCCCCTGAACCTGTGCCGGGTCGGCGTTCATGATGTAAGTGGAGGCGTCAGCATCGATGACGACCGTTTTCGCTTCGCCCTGACGGTCGACTTCCACCCGAGAGAGAGCGTTCCAACGGGCAAATTCCACCCAGGCGGGGTCGCGGAAGATTCCCTTTGCGTAGACCACGTCGATCAGCTGATCGTTGAGGTTCGCTGCAATGAGAATCAGAAATCCCGCCAGCACCGCGCCTGATATTCTCCGCATGATCTGGGAAGGCGCCCACACCGCGGCCGCCACCGCCAGCGCAACACTGGCGAAGAGAATCGTATTCGGTCCCCCGATCCAGTTGAGCAGTGGTACCACGGCGAGGCAGGCCAGCGCTCCGCCGCAAAGGTCGGCCCCATAAAGCCGCGGGATGCGTCCCGTCTCTCGCGCGAAGATCACCGAGAACTGCAGTCCGGTTAAGAAAAAAGGCAGCGCGGACACGACGTAAAGAGCCGTCAAGTGCAGAAAATTCGCTCCCGTGACCGAGAGTGCCACCGGGACATGCAGGACAACCTCCAGCACAATCAACACCAGGATTGAGCTTTCGATGCACAGGCGCGCTGCCAGCGTGCGCGTGTCGGTCCGGGCGAGGCGATTCTTCGACAGATAGGCGAAAACTCCGCCCGCGCCCAGGCCCAGCAGAGCAATCGAAATCGCGAGAAATGCGAAGTGATAGAAGAGCACGACCGAAAACAGTCGCGTCAACGCCATCTCCAGCAACAACGCGGCGAAGCTCGTCAGCCCCAGGCCGGTGAGCAATGTTCGTTCGGGCACTTGATTGGTTGGAGACGCGGGCGCGGGAGCCTCAATGGTCGCGGACATAAAATGGATCGGATGGACAAGTCTAGCAGATAGGGATCAGCAGGCTGTTGCCGGACTTAACTCTCCAGAATCACTTGCGCGATTGCTTGCTCCGCCGTGTGCGAGAGCGAGAGCGCGGCATTCTTGACGCCGAGCTTGGCCGCGAAATCGGCGGCCCGCCCGTGAAACGTCATCGTCGGCCGCCCGCCGGGCATGCGCACGACCTCGCAGTCCCGCCAGCGCACGCCGTGATTCCAGCCGGTGCCCAGGGCCTTCATCGCAGCTTCCTTGGCCGCAAATCGAGCGGCGTAGCGCTCCACCCGATTTGCCTTGGAATCGCAGTAGCGGATTTCCCCGGCGGTATAGATCCGCTGCAGGAAGCGGTCGCCAAAACGCTGAATCGACTGGCGGATCCGGGGAACCTCAGCAATGTCGATGCCGCTGCCAACGATCATAGGATCGTTTCCTGTTTTCGATTTGCAGCCCTCAGGGGAGCCTGAGCGCCAAACCGAAAGTCGAGCACTGGCAAATCTACAGCAGTCTGTCGCCCCGGTAAATCAGCTGCCCGTCAACGACTCGAGCTTCGGCTGTCAGATGATGCGGTTTGACCGGCGCCGCGTCATCGATGTGCAAGACCTCGTGTCCACGCGCTACCAGCCAATCCGAAACCAGCATGCGATGACAACGGAAGTAAACCCGTTCGGCGCACATGTAGGCGCTACGCGATCCTTCCGCCAGTGAAACTAAATCGGCCATCGCGCTCTCAAACTCTGTCGTCAGCATGTAGTCGGCATAGTTGCGAAAGCTCTCGTTGCGTAAAGCGACATTCGGCGAGTGCTCGAGGGTTTTCTTGCGATAGCCACCAAGGGCCTTCATCCATACGTAGTGGGTTCCTGCCTCTAGCATATTCTTCTCCAGAGACTCGCGATTAAACTGGGGCAGGCGCCGCGACATGGGAAAGGCGCGAATATCCACGAGCGTCTGAATCTGATGGGCCTTCAGCGCCTCGATCAATTCTTCCAGCGTGCGCGTCGAATGGCCAATAGTGTAGAGAGAAGCCAACGAACGTTCGATGCCAGGCACCTAGCCCGAGATTCGCTGCAGCGCTGTTGCCACTGAGTCATCCTGGTCCGGGAAAACCGTGCGCAGATCGAGCAGTACCCGGCCGTCCTCGACTCGCGCAACAATCGGTGGATCGCAGCCGCGTAGCCGCGCGCAAAGCTCGTCCGCGCTGAGACTTTCGCAAGTCACGGCCAGCAGCCGCGTGGGCAGCACCGAAGACGGCGCAGCGCCGCCGCCGATCAGCGATTCTCCGTCCACGATCTCAACCCGCAACTTCGGCGAAGTCACCCTCACCGCCACAGCTTCAGCTCGCATGCCAATCTCTTCTTGCGAAGATCGCATCATGCGCAACGCGGGAATCGCTTCGTGATCGCGCCGCACATACGCGAGCAGAGTCGCTTCCAGCGCGGCATAAGTGAGCTTGTCCACACGCAGAGCGCGAAACAGGGAATTTGACCGCATGCGCGCGATCAAGTCGGAACGTCCGCTGATCAAACCTGCCTGCGGCCCTCCGAGCAGCTTGTCGCCGCTATAGGTCACGACATCCATGCCGCTGCGCAGGCTGTCGAGCACGCCGGGTTCACCGCCAATTCCGATCGACCGCAGATCGAACAGCGCGCCGCTGCCCAAGTCCTCCATAACCGGCAGACCACGCTTGCGTGCCAATTCGACCAGGTCGGCTACGGCGACCTGCTCTGTAAACCCGAAGATCTCGAAGTTCGAGCGGTGCACGCGAAGCAGGAGCCGCGTGCGTTCGTTGATCCCCCGCTCGTAGTCGGCGATGCGCGTACGGTTGGTCGTGCCGACCTCGCGCAGAATAGCACCCGACTTGGCCATCACGTCCGGGATGCGGAACGAACCGCCAATCTCTACCAATTCGCCGCGCGAAACGATTACCTCTCCACCTTCGGCCAGCGTATTCAGCGCCAGCAACACGGCGGCAGCGTTGTTGTTGACGACGATGGTCGAAATCTCTACTCGTGTGGAGACAGCCGCCTCGGCTGTCCCGGCAGGGCGAAGCCCGGCGGCATTCGCCGGAACTCCCGCCCCCAGCGCATCGCGACTCAGGAGCTTGCGAAACAGCCGGTCCACATGAACATCGCGCTTCCCGCGTTCCCCGGCGTTCAGTTCGAACTCCAGATTCGCGTATGTTGCAGCGGTCTCTCGAATATGCTCGATCGCCCCTTCCGCCAGCGGAGCGCGCCCAAGATTGGTATGCAGGATGACGCCGGTCGCATTGATCACCGGCCGCAACGAATAGCCCAACGCCCGCCGGAGGTGCTCCTCCACCGCACTCGCAATTCCGGAGAGTGCGAGGTCGAGTGCCCGATCGTTGAGCAGTGCCGAAGCAATCTCATCCCGCAGCCGCGCCAGCGTAACCCGTGCTGCGTCGGCCACTGTCGCCTGACCGTGCTCCGCCAGAAGCGGGGCAAACGCCGGGCTGCGCAGCAGTTCGTCGACCGAGGGCAGCTTGCGAAAAAGCTCGGCTGGCACAGCGCTTTTCACGGAGAGATTATCCCACGAAACACGGGGCAGGACGGAAACGCGCGGAAAGCGAACTACGTTGCTAAAGCGTGTGCAGATAAGCGAGCAGGTCCTCGATCTCCTGCGGGCTCAGCTTCTCGCTGTAGCCGGGCATGTCTTTGCGCCCCAGGCGGATGATATCGCTCACTCGGTCGTCATTGGCAGGCAGCCCGCTAAGGGACAAATATTTCTGCTTGAAAACTCCCTTCAGCCCCGGCCCTTTCTTGCCCTTGGTGGAATAAGGCTCGTGGCAGCGGTCGCAGTTGTCGTCGTAGATCCTGCGGCCGGCGGCCTGTTGCGAGTTAAGCCCAAGCTCCGCATCCGACTTGCGCCGCTCGACATCGCACGCGCTGAACAGGGCAAGAACGCCAACTGAAAACAAAGCCAGCGCCGCTGTCTTGATCTGAATCTGACGGCCGCCGATAAACTGAATTCCATTCCAACGCTTCCGCAACAATGGCATCCTCACCTCGCCGGCGGAGTTTCCCACAGCCGCGCCGAACCCGCCGCCTTACAATATAGAGCAAAGCATAAGTGAGAAGATCATGACAGTCGCCGTGAGACGAGTGTATGAATCGGTGTTGCGGACCGACGGGGCCCGCATCCTGGTCGACCGCCTGTGGCCGCGCGGTCTCACCAAAGAGAAAGCCGCCATCGACGATTGGCTGCGAGCCCTCGCTCCTTCGAACGAATTGCGGAAGTGGTACCACGCCCAGCCTGAGCGCTGGCTGGATTTCCGCAAGCGTTACCTGAAGGAGTTGACCGAGCCCGAGGCCGAACAAGCGCTACGCCAGCTCTACCAGCTGACGCAGAAAAAGAAACGGGTCACTCTCCTGTTCGCCTCCCGCAATGAGAGGCACAATAATGCGACGGTCCTGAAAGAACTGCTCGACGGGATGCGCAAACCACCAACTGGCACCGGCCCGGGCGTGCGTGGAGTGCGCCGCCGGGATGCCGGGGCCAGGCGCCGGTAATCCGACACAGAATCTCTGCCGTCACTCTGCCCCCATCATGCGAGGCATTTTTGCCTACTGCAGGTCCGAGCCGGCTTTCGTTTAGAATCATCGCCGATGCGAGCTGTTTTTCAATGGAGCCTTCGGTCGCGCACGCTCGAACTGGGCAAGCGCACACTCATCATGGGCATCGTGAACGTGACGCCGGACTCATTCTCCGACGGCGGCTTGTGCCTGGACCGCGACCATGCGGTCGAACATGCCCTGCGATTGCTCGGCGAAGGCGCTGACATCCTTGACATCGGAGGCGAATCCACGCGACCCGGTGCGAAAGTTTCCGCTGCAGCTCCGGACCCGGCCGCATCGGCAAAAGATGAGAACACTTCAGCCGCTCCGAAGGTCACTGTCGGCGCTGAGGAAGAGCTGTCTCGGGTGCTGCCCGTCCTCACAGAGTTGAAGAAGCTGCGCCCGGATGCGGTGCTCTCTATCGACACCTACAAGGCTTCGGTAGCTCGCGCTGCCGTCACCGCGGGGGCCGACATCATCAACGATGTCAGCGCATTCCGCTGGGACCGGCAAATGGCGAAGACGGCGGCCGAGTTGAAGTGCGGCGTGGTTCTTATGCACATGCGTGGCCGCCCGGAAGAATGGCGCACTCTTCCCCCGCCCGGCGACATTGTGTTAACGGTAAAGCGCGAGCTCAGAGATTGGGCGGAAGGGGCGGTGCTCGCCGGAGTCCGACGGGAACGCATCGCGCTCGATCCCGGCTTCGGGTTCGGAAAGAATTTCGACCAGAACTATCCCCTTCTGGCTCGTTTCAGCGATCTTCAATCCCTCGGTTTCCCGCTGCTGGTGGGCACTTCGCGAAAGTCGTTTCTCGGCCACACCCTGGCACACGACGGAAAAGATGCCGAGCCTCAGGATCGTCTTTACGGAACTCTCGCCACCCACACCGCTCTTATTCTCAAAGGCGCACACATTCTCCGCACACATGACGTGAAAGCCGCGGTGGAAGCCGCGCGGGTGACCGACGCAATTCTGCAAGCACGCTGAACCGGAGTTTCCGAAGCAGAGCTTTCGCAGACCCGATTACGGGCGTCTAGAATTCCTTCGCCGAATCCAGCAGAATGGTTACTGGCCCCTCGTTCGCCAGTTCCACGCGCATCATTTCCTGAAAGCGGCCGGTTTCACAGCGCAGCCCAGCCGCGCGAATCTGCTCCACGAAGAATTCATACAGCTGCCGCGCTTTCTCCGGCGGAGCCGCCGCGTCGAACGACGGGCGCTTGCCGCGCCGCACATCCCCATACAGGGTGAACTGCGAAACGGCAAGCACGTCGCCCTCCGCATCCTGAACGCTGACATTCATCTTTCCCCGGTCGTCTTCAAAAATCCGCAACCCTGAAATTTTCTCGGCAAGGTAACTCGCATCGGCCTCGGTGTCTTGCTGTCCCACGCCAAGGAGCACGAGCAGTCCCGGGCCGATCTCGCCCGTGATCTCTCCATTCACCGTTACTTTCGCACGGCTTACACGCTGCACGACGGCGCGCACGGCTGCACAAACTCCATCTACCGAAGTAGGAAACCTCCCAATCATAACGCCCCAGCGGTTTGACCACGAGAACGGCCAACCATTAGGATCAAGTGTTCTATTCAGTCCGGTTTGTCCCGTGTGGAAATCCCCTTCCTTTACAGCAATTCACCGGGGCAATTACACTACACGTTCGCCCATATTCTGTGCGGCAGCACCTGCGAGTGACGAAATCGCGGAGGGCCCGGGCGAAAGCCGGGCGGAAAGCGAAAGACTGCGATCCCCGAATCCCGGGCATCGAAATTTCAACCAAATCGAGGCAAGCGAAGGAGAAACATGGCAGCCGTTGACGAGAAGGTAAAACAGATCATTGTGGAACAGCTTGGAGTAGACGAAGGCGAAGTAACGTCCAGCGCTTCGTTCGTGGACGACCTGGGCGCAGACTCGCTCGATACCGTCGAACTGGTAATGGCCTTCGAAGAGGCCTTCGATATCGAAATTCCCGACGAGGATGCCGAGAAGATCCGCACGGTGCAGGACGCGATCGACTATATCGGCAAGCACGCGAAGGCGGGCAAGTAGTTGGGACGCAGGGTCGTAGTCACGGGCCTCGGCCTGATCTGCGGCGTGGGCAACAGCACGGACGAAGTGTGGAAAGGCCTGCTCGCCGGCAAGAGTGGCGTGGGGCGCATCACCCACTTCGATTCCACCAATTTCGCCTGCCAAATCGCCGCCGAAGTCAAGAACTTCGACCCCCTGAACTATATCGAGAAGAAAGAACTCAAGAAGATGGCTCGCTTCATCCACCTGGCCATCGCTGCCTCGGATGAAGCGATGAAGATGTCCAGCCTGCAGATTACGCCCGAGAACGACGAACGCGTGGGCGTGCACATCGGGTCGGGTATCGGCGGATTCGACATCATCGAACGCGAGCACGCCGCATTGGTGGAAGGCGGCCCGCGCAAGATTTCTCCCTTTTTCATTCCGGCCGCCATCATCAACCTCGCCGCCGGCCAGGTCTCCATGCGCTACGGCGCCAAGGGACCGAATGAAGCTACTGCGACCGCGTGCACCACCAGCGCCCATTCCATCGGCGATTCCTTCCGCATCATCCAGCACAACGACGCCGATGTGATGATTGCCGGCGGTACCGAAGCCGCCATCACTCCGATGGGCGTCGGCGGATTCGCCGCCATGCGTGCTCTTTCCACGCGCAATGATGCGCCGGAAAAAGCCAGCCGCCCCTGGGACCGCGACCGCGACGGATTTGTCATCGGAGAAGGCGCGGGCATCATGATTCTCGAAGAACTCGAGTTCGCTAAAAAGCGCGGCGCTCGAATCCTGGCCGAAATTGTCGGCTACGGCATGAGCGGCGACGCCTACCACATGACTCAGCCCGCGCCGGAGCACGAAGGCGGATTTCGCGTGATGCGCAACGCAGTGCGCGACGCCGGGGTCAAGCCGGATGTGGTTGGCTACGTCAACGCTCACGGCACCTCCACGCCCATCGGAGATACGCTGGAGGCCCACGCCATCCGCAACTTCTTCGGCGCTCACAAAGTTGCGGTGAGCTCCACCAAGTCGATGACCGGCCATCTTCTCGGCGGAGCGGGAGGTCTCGAGGCGGGCATCACCGTGCTGGCACTCCGCGAACAGGTTTTGCCCCCAACGGCGAACCTGGAAAATCAGGACCCCGAGACAGCTGGGATGGATTTCGTTCCCAACCATCCGCGCAAGGCCGAAATCGAATATGCCATGTCGAATTCCTTCGGCTTCGGAGGAACCAACGGAGCGCTGCTGTTCCGTCGCTGGTCTGAGTAGACCAGTGCCACAGCAGCCTGGACATTGGGTTTTTCTTCGCTTCCACCACCCGGCAGTCCAACTCAGGTAATGATACTTTTGTACCTTCCCTTTGTCCCTTCAGGCTCTTTCCATCCTCCGAAAGGCAGGCCACAATGAGCTTTCGACGCTGTTGTTCGGCTCGGAGACATGGAAAAAGCCTTCGCCACCGCCACACCGGCTCCCACTTCCACCACCAAGAAGAGCGCGGCCCGGGTTGCGCTCGTTAATCTGGAAGAGTCCTCAAGAGCGCTGCTGGCCGAGTGTTTTCGCCAATTCGGCATTGAAACCGTCGTCATGGTTTCGAACGCGGCCGAGCGTTTGGGTCAACAGAAATTTGAGGCCTGCGTTCTCAAACTCGGTCCAGACGCGGAAGCCGTGATGGAGGCCGCTCGCACCTCTCCCTCCAATAGCCGGATGGTGCTCTATGGACTGGGCGGCAATGCCCAGGAGGCCATGCGCTACTCCAAGTTTGGGATCAACGCCATGTTCCACGAACCTCTGGAGCGTCCCGCCGCCCTCAAACTGGTGCGCGCCACGCACCTGCTCGTGCTGCACGAATTCCGTCGCTATGCGCGCATCCCGGTCATGACGGAAGTGTCGCTGACCGGTGCGGATGGCGAGCGCGTCACTGCCACCAGCATCGAGGTCAGTTCGGGCGGAATGTCCCTGAAAAGCGCAGAGGACCTGCCCATCGGAACCAGCGTCGAGGTTTCCTTCGCGCTGCTCACGCTTCCTCGTGTGTGGGTGCGGGGCATAGTAAGCTGGCGCAAAGGCAAGTCTTTCGGAGTTCACTTTGACGCCACCGACGACCGCCGTCAAAAAGTGAAAGAGTGGATCGACGCCTACCTCGAGTGCTAACTGACTCTTTGTGGAGACAGACGCTTTCGGCTGTCCGGGCCTTAAGGTGGAACCGGGACACGAAATGACGCCGATTCTGATTGATCAATCCTGCCGTTTGTAACATCTCCCCGACTTTTGCTTCCCGTTACAATATCTTCGTGACAGAAGCCACCACGACCGCGAAGCCGGTCCCCGCCGAGCCCGGTTCCGGCCCCCGCCGCTTCACCTTGCGTCAGCGCATCGTGCTGCGCATCATCATTTGGGCGGGATACTGGTTCATCCGCCTGGTCGGTCCCACCCTGCGAGTTTGTGTCTCGCACGAGGATGGCGGGCAGCTAACCATCGACCAGCGCCCGCTGATCGTATCCTTCTGGCATACGTGCATCATCCCTGCCACTTATATCTGCCGTGACATCGGAGTGCGCGTGATGAGCAGCTACAGTTACGACGGCGAGTACATGGGACGCATCATCCACAAGTTTGGCTTCGTCGCCGTCAAGGGCTCCAGCAGCCGCAACGCGGTCCGCGCGCTGCTCGGCCTGCGTCGCGCTCTCGAAGAAGGCTGGACTGTCGCCTTCAGTATCGACGGTCCGCGCGGTCCGCGTCATAAAGTGAAGCCTGGGCCGGTTGCGCTGGCCCGATCCTCCGGCGTACCGCTGTCCACCTTCCACATGGCCCTTGACAACGCCTGGGTGCTCAACACCTGGGACCGTCTGATGATCCCCAAACCGTTCTCGCGCGTGCTGGTGCGGTTCGGCAAGCTCATCCCGGTCCCGCCCGAGGCCACCGACGATGACGTCGAGCGCTACACCGCGGAACTCCAGGCCACCCTGGACCGCTTGTGTGAATTCGCCGAGGCGAATGTGAGCCAGGTCGGCACGGCAGAATTCCCATACCGCACGAGGCCGCCCGAGCGGGTGGGTGAGTAGCGTTTCTAGAACGTGTGGGAACGGGCGCCTCGCCCGTTCAGCCAAGCAAAGCGAGGCGTGCTACCACCCGCCCCTAATTTGACTTCCACACCCTCCCCGAATTAAATTCCTTGGACTGTTTCTTCGTTCTTTCAAAACGTCCTTCGGTTCGCGCGTCTTTGCCGCTCGGCGAAGACAGGGAAGCGGGTGCAACTCCCGCGCTGCCGCGCAACTGTAAGCGAGGAAATCGCCGCCGGTCACTGGGATCAGTCCCGGGAAGGCCGGCTGTAGCCGTCGGATGTCCTAAAAAGTCATCCTCACTCGCAAAGCCAGGAGACCGGCGCAGACCGTCCACTTCAACCCCTTTCGCGTGTAAAGGAGGATGGTATGCGCGTCGTTCGCGCCGTGGTTTTCTCTCTCGCTTTCGCGACGGCGGTCTTTGCCGCCGAGTTCCAGGTCAAAGTCGTCGATCCCCAATCCGCCGCTGTGGCCGGCGCGCAAGTGACGTTGCTGCGACCCGGCGGCACTGTGATCCTTGCCACTCAAGCCACGTCGGCCGAAGGACTCGCCGTCCTCGGCACACCCGGCCCCGGACCTTATCAGCTCAGAGTTCTGGCTCCAGGCTTTGCCGAAGAAATTGCCGATGCTCCGCTGCAATCTGGAGTCATCACCGTACGTCTCCGCCTGGCGACGGCCTCCGAGACCGTCGTCGTGAGCGCGACTCGCAATCCGGTCCCCGGCGAGGATTCTGGCGCCGATGTGGAAAGTCTGAACCGCGAGCAGTTGCAGATTATTAATCCGGTGGCAGCCGATGACGCTGTTCGCTTTCTGCCGGGAGCTGTCGTGAACACTGCGGGGCAGCGTGGAGGACTGTCGTCACTTTTCGTGCGCGGCGGAAACTCCAACTACAACAAAGTGATTGTCGACGGCGTGAGCGTGACCGAGGCGGGGGGAACGATCGATTTCGGCACGCTTTCCCTTTACGAAGCCGACCGCCTGGAATTTCTCCGCGGCACGCAGAGTACACTCTACGGTTCCGACGCGATGTCCAGTGTGGTCCAGGTTTGGACCCGTACTGGCAGCACGCCCGTTCCCGAATTTCGCTTCGGCGCCGATGCGGGCAACTACGGCACTGAGAGCGGCTACACGTCCCTCGCCGGCGCGCACGGTCGCTTCGATTACAACGTCTTCGGCGATCAGTTCAATACCAGCGGCTCCGGCCCCAATGATGCCTATTCCAATTCGCTAGTCGGCGGGAATTTTGGTTTCGCCGTGAATCAGCAAGTCTCGCTCCGCTTGCGCCTGCGCCACGACAATAGCGAGACCGGAGTGCCTGGAGCATGGAACTTCAACGGAAACAACGCGTTTGACATCGGCGGCGTCACCTACGTTCTCTCGCCCGACCTCGGCGGGAGCGCACATCAGAAAAATACGCTCGCCAGTCTCGACCTGGCAGTGAAAACGGGACCAAACTGGACGCACCACCTGACAGGCTTCGAGTACAACCTCAAAACTGTCAATCTCGACAGCGGCATTTCTCCCGGGAACACTCCCTTTGGCCCCGTCAACACGCCCTTCGAGGCTTTGGTCAACATCAACCGCGCCGGCTTCGACTACCAGGGGGACTACGCCGAGCGCAGTTGGTCACACACCACCATCGGTTACGAGTTCGAGGACGAAAATGGCTCCGTGAACGATCCCATCCCGCCGGATTTCGCCAGTGGCGGCCATGGCTTGCGCTTGAACCAAGCTGCCTATGTGCAACAAGCGCTCACACTCGGGCGGCTCAGTGTGATTGCGGGAGGGCGCTTCGTTCACAACGCAACCTTCGGCAACACCGGAGTTCCCCGGGTGGCTCTGGGATTTCAAGCCTTGCGCCGCGGGCACATATTTTCCGGCACTCGACTGAATTTCTCCTATGCCACCGGCATCAAGGAGCCGCGATTTGAAGAGACTTTCGTAAGCGGCGCGTTCCAGCTTCCCAATCTTGGCCTGAAGGCCGAGCGAAACCGGGCTCTGGAAGCTGGTTTTCAGCAGAACCTGCTGAGCCGCTTGGTCTTTGTTGCCAACTATTTCAACAACCTGTTTCATGATCAAATCGAGTTTGTCACCGTCAACCCCACTACTTTTCAGGGACAGTATGTCAATCTGCAAAAGTCTCTCGCCCACGGAGCGGAAGTCGAACTGCAAAGCCGGTTAACACAGCGGTTCTCCTGGAACAACTCCTACACGTACACTTCGACCCAGATCTTGCTGGCGCCCGCGGGCAGCTTTCCTCCTAATGCCCAGGGAAATCCGCTTCTCCGCCGGCCCAGGCACTCCGCCACCACATTACTCACTTACCTTGGTCCGCGCTGGGGTGGTGCTCTCGGCGGCAGCTTCGTAGGCCCACGCCCAGATTCCGACTTTGACGGCTTCGGCATCACTCACACGCCGGGGTATCTTCTCTTGAATGTGGGTGGCTGGTGCAGGCTCAATTCCCACGTAACCGTCTACGCCAACGCGGAAAACGCGCTCAATCGCTTTTATGAGGAAGTGACAGGTTATCCGGCATTACGGGCGAATTTCCGGGCCGGGATGCGCTTCCGTATCGGAGGAGAATGAACAAGAGGGATGGTTGGAGAAGCTGCGAAACTAGCTGGCTTTTTCCGGCGGCCTCATCATCGGCAGGGGCAGGGCAGCGGCAAGCTTCGCGCCAAAATACTTCGTGCGAGCCGAAAGCAGCTTCTCCACCTCAATCCCATTGAGTGGCTGCTGCCTTCCCAGAAGATGCGTTACCAGAGCAATCTGCGCAAAGTGCTCCACGGTCTCCATCTTCATGTAGGCATGCTCAAGGGTGTCTCCGTAGGTCACAACGCCGTGATTCGACATCAGAATGGCATCATAATCCGGGACGAACGGCTCCAGCGTGCTGGCCAGTTCCGAAGTGCCCGGAGTGCCGTATCGCGCCAGAGGAATGCAGCCCAGGCCCATCACAACTTCACATACCAGCGGTTCGGTCAGAGCCATGCCCGCGGCGGCGAAGCCGGTTGCCGTCGGCGGGTGCGCATGCACAATCGCCTGGATATCTGGGCGCATGCGGTAAATCAGCACGTGCATGCCGATCTCGCTGGTGACGTTCCGTTTCCCGGCCACTCGCTTCCCCTGCGCGTCCACCACCACCAGGTCCGCAGGCCGCATCGCCCCTTTACTAACGCACGTGGGCGTCACCAGGATGCGCTCGCGGTCCAGACGAACCGAGAGATTTCCGTCCATCGCAGCGACGAACCCATGCTCATGGAGCATGTGGCCGTAGCGGATAATCTCTTCCCTGTATTTGCGTTCGGACATGGGTACTCGTCTGGGGGGTGACGAAATCAGCGGCAACGATTCTGCCCCCGCATACTACAGCAGCTTAGGGGCAGGAGACAATCCAATTTACAAAGAAATCTGGAATCTCGCCGCAGACCGGAGTCGACTTCCGTCGCCCGACCCCGCCCGTTCCTATAATCTGGACACCGTGCAGTTTACCGATTTCCACTATTATCTTCCCGAGGAACTGATCGCCCAGGAGCCTCTCCCCGACCGCTCCGGCTCGCGCATGCTGCACTTGGACCGCGCCAGCGGCTGCTGGCGAGACCGCCTGTTCCGCGAGTTTCCCGAGCTGCTGCGCTCCGATGACTTGATCGTCTTCAACAATACGCGTGTGTTTCCTGCCCGGCTTTACGGCCGCAGGTCAGGCATGAAGTCCCAACCGCTCAGTCCACACAATCCCGCGTCGCGGGACTTTCTTCATGGCCGCGTTGAGGTCCTGCTTACCGCGCAGCTTTCGCGCGATCCCAACGAGTGGGAGTGCCTGGTTCGTCCCGGCCGTAAAATTGGAGTCGGCGAGCGCCTGTTCTTCGGCGAATCGGATGACCTGCAAGCCGAGGTTATTGCGCGCGCCGGTTTCGGCGAGCGCCGCATCCGTTTTCAGGCCGTGGAAGACTTTTTCGGCCTCCTCGAAAAGCTGGGCCATGTCCCGCTCCCGCCCTACATCGCGCGGCCAGATTCTCCCTCGGATCGCGAACGCTACCAGACGGTCTATGCCCGCGAGCGCGGATCTGTCGCGGCTCCCACCGCCGGCCTGCATTTCACGCCAGAAATCCTGGCCCGCATCCGCGATCGCGGCATTGAAACCGCTGAGATCACCCTCCACGTTGGTCTGGGGACTTTTCAGCCGGTGCGCGTCGAGCGCGTGGAGGATCACAAGCTTCACGCAGAACCTTACTCCATCTCCACCAAGACAGCGTCCATGATCAACCAAGCAGTCCGCGCCTCACGGCGGGTCGTTGCCGTCGGCACCACCACGATTCGCGCCCTCGAACACGCGGCGCAGGTCGGCTCGGGCACTGTCTCTGCCGGCTCCGCCGCAGCCAACCTCTTCATCTATCCCGGCTTCCCATTCAGAGTGGTAAAGGCGCTTCTCACCAACTTCCACTTGCCGCAATCCACTCTGCTCATGCTGGTCAGCGCCCTGGGTGGCCGTGAAAATGTGTTGCGCGCTTACGAGCATGCCGTTTCCCAGCGCTACCGTTTCTATTCCTATGGAGACTGCATGTTTCTCGACTGACTACTCAATGTTTTCGGCACTCCAAAATTGGCGATGGTGGAGCAGGCCTTCAGGCCTGCGCAAAGCGCACAGAAGAGCGGACTTTGGCCCCTGAGGGACTTGCGCTCTCCCTCCGGGAATCATTCAGGACCCTTGGTTCTAGCCCCCACCGTCACTGGTCTGCCCTGCGTTATACTCTCTCGGGAGAGCCCTTAATGACCACCGCGCTGAAGCCGGTCGCGATCGAAAACCTTGTCGCGGAACTCCGAAAACTTCCCCAGGGCGCGTTCGACCAGACCGAGACGATCCGGCGCCTGCTGCAGGAAACGCCGGTGAATGCCGACTCGCTTGCGCCTTTCCTGACCTGGGACCGGCAACACTACACCCGCAACCTGATCGACAAAACTCCCCTCTACGAACTGATCGCCATCTGCTGGGAGATCGGCCAAGTCAGCTCCATCCACAACCATCGGGATCAGAATTGCTGGATGGCGGTTCCCATCGGCCGCCTGCTGGTCGAGAATTTCCGGGTCCTCCACCAGGACATCAACGCCGGAAAATGCAAGCTTGAGCCCTCCGACACCGTGGAGATGAATCCTTCGCACCCCTGCGCCGTCGATCCCCAGGAGCCCGTCCACCGCGTCTTGAATCCGCGCGAATTCAAAGAGCGCGCCGTCAGCCTGCACGTCTACTCCCGGCCCTTCGACTCTTGCGTGGTGTACTCCGCCGAGCAGTCCACTTGCGGCGAGATTAAGCTCCACTACAACACGGCTTATGGAAGGCCCGTTCAGCCGTGAGGTCGAATTCGCGCATACGGTGGCTGCCCGTGCTCGCCTGCCTCACCCTGTTCTTTGTGGCTTGTAAGCACCAGAAACCGCCAGCCCCCGCTGTTTCTGAGTCACTGGACCTGGAATACTCTGCACATCGTTCTCCCGTCGGCACCAACCAGACCGTTCTCCAGAAGACTTTCACCGTCACTGCCTCGTCCAGTTTCCCTTTCGAGATTCCCGCCCATGCCGTTCGGCCGCATCTGCATGGGCTCTTTGAGTCTTTTGTCCGCGATGGGCATGGCCAATCCGATGAAACCGCCAACCTGGATTTCCTTGTTCTGTCTCAGGATCAGTACAACGAATTCTCTCAGGGCCGCCCCGGTGAAGCCCTTTTCTCCGTCGAAGCTTCCCACAACCAGGCTGTCAATTTCGATCTGCCCGCTTCCCTCGATCAGCCGGTGAAGTACTACCTGGTTTTTCGCAGCACGCCAGGCGGAGGGCCAAAGAAGGTCGTCGAAGCCAACTTCCGCGTGGACTTCTAAGCAGAAACTTCCTGTCCCCGGCTGCTAAACTGAATCCTTGCCTCCCCGCAAGAAATCTCCGGACTCAAGCACTTCGGTGTCCAAGCCGGCCGCCCACGGCCGCATCTTTCTCATGGACACCATGTCATTCATCTTCCGCGCCTACCATGCCATGGCGCGGCAGCGGCCCATGTCCACCAAGAGCGGCCTGCCCACCGCCGCAATCCTGGTCTTCGTCAACATGCTGCGCAAGCTCCGTGAAGATTTTTCGCCTGAATTTCTGGCTGCCGTCTTCGATGTCGCCGCTCCCACCTTCCGCGACCAGCAGGCCGAAGCCGTCACTACGGTCCGCAAGTTCGACATCAAGACCCAAACCTTCACCGAGGTCGAATACAAGGGCTACAAGGCCAACCGCGCCGCCATGCCCGAGGACCTGGCCCAGCAGCTTCCCTATATCCGACGCGCTCTCGAAGCCTACCGCATCCCCATTCTCGAACTCGCCGGCTTTGAGGCTGACGACGTGATCGGAACCCTCGCCCGCAAAGCCGCGGCCGCCTCGCATCCCGTCTACGTCGTCTCCAGCGACAAGGACATGATGCAGCTCGTCAACGACAAAGTTCAGATCCTGAATCCGCCCAAGGACAACCTGATCTGCGACGCCGCCAAGGTGGAAGAAATTCTCGGAGTGCCTCCCGAGCGCGTCGTCGACGTGATGGCCCTTCGCGGCGACACCATCGACAACATTCCCGGAGCTCCTGGCATCGGCGACAAGGGTTCGGTCGAAATCATCAAGCGCTTCGGCACCGTCGAGCAGGCGCTCGAGCGTGCTGCCGAAGTAGAGAAGAAAACCTACCGGGAGTCCTTGCAGAACAATCGCGAGACCATTCTATTCAGCAAGAGCATGGCGACCATCGATGCCGATGTCCCGGTGGAGTTGGATGTCGAGGCCATGCGCGCCGGCGAGCCCGACGTCGAGGCGCTGCGGCAGCTTTTCACCGAACTCGAATTTACTTCCCTGCTGAAGGAACTGTTGCCAGTCATCGAGGTCACCGAGTCGCACTACGCGGAAGCAAAATCCGCGGCCGATATAGAGAACGTCCTCAAGTCGCTCGCTCCCGGGGATGCGCTTGCCGTCGCGATCGAGCAGCCGAAGTCCGAGGCCGCGTCGCCCGATGAAGAGGACGAAGAAACGGAAGCGCCGCTGGACGCCGCGCCCATGCTGCCCCTCAGCCATGCGACGCCCGCTGTCCCGGACAAGCCAACTGTCCGCGTTGCCATCTCGGCCGCTCCGGGTTCAGCCACGTCCCTGCCGTTGGACTCGGCCGAGGCCTCAATCGAGCTCCGCGCAGCCCTCGCCGACTCTTCTCTGCCCAAGTCCATCCATGATTACAAATCGGCGCTCCATGCCCTCGCGCCCTCGGACACGTCGATTCGCGGCCTGCGGCACGATCCCATGCTGTATTCCTACCTGCTCGACCCGACTTATTCGTCTCACCGCCTGCCTGACGTTGCTCTCCGCCACTTAAATCTCAAACTTTCCGGCGACCTCGCCGAAGCCGCCGACATCACCGGACGCCTCGCCACCGCTCTGCGCGATGAAGTCCAGCAAGCCGGGCTGCTCAAGCTGTACGAAGAAATGGATCTCCCGCTCGTCCCCGTTCTCGCGCGCATGGAACAGGCGGGAGTGAAAATCGATACCGCCGCGCTGGCCACGATGTCATCGGAACTCGAGCGCGAGATCGGCGTGAAGGCGAAAGAAATTTACGAAGCCGCGGGCATGGAATTCAATGTGAGCTCGCCGAAGCAGCTCGGCGACGTGCTCTTCAACAAACTCAACCTGCCCAAGCCCGTTAAATACGGCAAGGGCCGCACCATTTCCACTGCCGTCGACGTGCTCGAAACTCTCGCCGAAGAGCATCCCATCGCCCGCATGGTTCTTGACTACCGCCAGCTCACCAAGCTCAAGTCTACTTACGTCGACGCTCTGCCCGCGCTCATTAACCCAGCCACTGGACGCCTGCACACTACCTTCGGCCAGACCGGAACCGCTACCGGGCGTCTTTCGTCCGCGAATCCCAATTTGCAGAACATTCCCATCCGCACCGAACTCGGACGCGGAATTCGCGCCGCTTTCATCGCCGAGCCCGGCCACGTTCTCCTCACCGCCGACTACTCGCAGATCGAACTTCGCCTGCTGGCTCACTTTTCGCGCGATCCGCTGCTGGTTGAAGCCTACCGTCGCGGCGACGACATTCACACCCTCACCGCCTCGCAAGTCTTCGGCGTCCCGCCGCTCATGGTCACGCCCGACCATCGCCGCCAGGCCAAAGTCGTCAACTTCGGCATCGTCTACGGCCTCTCCGCCTTCGGGCTTTCGCAGCAACTCGGCATCGAGCCCGCTGAGGCCAAGCAATTCATCGCCGCCTATTTCGAGAAATACAAAGGCGTCCGCGCCTTCATCGACAAAACGCTCGAAGAAGCCCGCCGCGACCTGAAAGTCAAAACCCTCTTCGGACGCATCCGCCCCATCCCCGACATCAACAGCAAAAATTCCAACCAGCGCGGCTTCGCCGAGCGCACCGCTGTGAACACCCCTCTGCAAGGCACCGCCGCCGACTTGATCAAAGTAGCGATGATCCGCATCGACGCCGCGTTGCAGGAACGAGGATTGAAATCGAGGATGACGCTGCAAGTCCACGACGAACTAGTCTTCGAAGTCCCGGAAAAAGAAGTGGACACGATGCAGTCTCTGGTCCGCGAGCACATGGAAAAAGCCCACGCGCTAGCGGTACCACTTTTGGTAGAAATGGGCCTAGGCTCCAACTGGAGAGACTTAGATTAGATCAAGCGGCATGCCCCGTGTGGGTCGGACACTCCTGTCCGACAATTGCCGCCACTCTGAGTGCTCATGTGGCGACAGCCGCCTCAGCTATCCAGTTCGTGTAGGGACGGGCGCCTCGCCCGTCCAGCCGAGCGCAGCGAGGCAAAAGCCCTGCCGCCTACCCTACCGCGGCCACAACCACCCGAACGTCCCCGCAGTCAGCAGCGCGTAGATCAGTCCGTCGAAGACATGCTTTGCGGTCACGCCCCAGGTCTGCCCTTTCCAGATCGAGTCTTGAAGCTGTCCGAGTCCGTATCCCATGAAGGCCGTTGCGCCGGCGACACGGAAAACTTCCAGGTATTGAGTGCCCGGGAGACGCGTGCGCCCGGTTAAGTATGCGACAAAGATGCCGACCACCACGCAGTTCACAAACCACAGTCCCAGATATTTCCCCATGGCTGGCGCTCCGCTGGGCATCACTGTCAACAGGCCAACCGGTCCGCGCTTGAACTTCTCTACCACCTCAGGAGATTTCATCTCTTTGTGCGAGCAGTGCGGGAAATGGTAGATCGGGCCCGGGGTCACGCCTGCGGCCCGCAGGGCGTCGGTGACTTTGTCCTCGTCGGGCAGCTTGCGGTAGTCGCTTTTGTGGAAGGGGAGCACCATGTGAAAGATCGAACTGGCTACGAACACGATCACGGCGGAAAGCAGGATCGGAAGCCATAAGGCGGTGACGGGAACCATCGTTCCTCCTCGGAGACGGAGTTGGGCGCAGAAGGGCCGCCTCGAGAACTCGCAAGAGCCTACGCTTGGCTGCCGGAGTGAGTCAACCACCACTGCCCATCGGGACAGCCGCCCTTCGACTGCGCTCAGGGCAGGCTCTCGGCTGTCCAGATGAGCGCAGCGAAGCGTTGAGCGTTCACACCCCTAGCACCTTCTGTATCTCCCCCGCGATCCCCGCCGTCAGCTCCTGCATCTTCTCTTCCGACTCCGCCTCCACCATCACCCGCGCCAGTGCCTCGGTTCCCGAGTAGCGCACCACCACGCGCCCGTTTCCATTCAGCTCGCGCTCAGCGGCTTCAATGGCCCGCTGCACCTCCGGCACCTGCGCGAACGGAATCTTCTCCCGCACCCGTACATTCTGAATCTTCTGCGGGAACACTTTCAGATCGCCTACCAAATTCGCCAGTGACTTGCCGGAACGCACGATCACGTCCATCACACGCAGCGCAGTCAGCAATCCGTCGCCGGTGGTCGCATCGCCATCCCGAAAAATCACGTGCCCCGACTGTTCCCCGCCCAAAGTCGCGCCGGTCTTCAGCATCTCTTCAAGAACATATTTGTCGCCCACGTTTGCCCGCAGCATACGGATCCCGGACTTCTTCAGCGCGATCTCCAGCCCCATGTTCGACATCGTGGTCGACACCACGGTCGATCCCGCCAATTTTCCGCGTGCCTGCAAATCCCGCGCCGCCAGCAGCAGGACGCCGTCGCCATTTACCACACGTCCGCTGGCATCACAGAACAGGGCGCGATCCGCATCGCCGTCGAATGTCACACCCAGATCAAACTTCCCGCCCGATTCCGCCACTGCCTTTCCCAGCGTCTCCGGATGCAGCGCCCCGCACCCGTCATTGATATTTTTTCCATTCGGCGAAACGTGCGTGAACGTCGCCTGAGCCCCCACACCCCGAAACAACTCCGGAGCTTCGGCCGTGGCCGCCCCATTGGCGCAATCCACTAGCACGCGCAACCGGCTCAAGTCCGACGCCACACTCCCCGCCAGCGACTGGATGTAAGCCTGCCGCAGCGCCGCTTCCCCGGGCAGAGACGGCCCCGCTACCTTCAGGGCAGTATCGTCCGCCGCTCCCGGTTTCTGCAGCAGCGCAAAGATTTCTTTTTCAATTGCCAATTCCCGCGCATCCGTCAGCTTGAATCCATCCCCGGAAAAAACCTTGATTCCGTTATCCATCCACGGATTGTGCGACGCCGAAATCACCACCCCCGCGGCAAAGCCGCGTGACCGTGCCAAGTACGCGACTCCCGGCGTGGTGATCACTCCCGCGCTGTGCACCTCCACTCCTACTGACGCCAGCCCGGCCGCTAGGCGGTCGGCAATCCATTCGCTCGACTCGCGCGTGTCCTGGCCGATCACTGCCCGGGCCCCCCGCGTGGTTCGTAGGAGATCGTGCCCCAGCGCGCGCCCGATCAAATACGTGCTCTCCTTCGTCAGCGGAAATTCCCCGGCCACACTCCGGATGCCGTCCGTCCCGAACAATTGCCTTGTCTTCTGGCTCATAAGATTAGGTCGCAGGTCCTAAATGCGGGATGCATGTCCTGGAAAACGCGAATGAAGATTGTCCAACGAGGAATGATAAACGAGGAATGATAAATGAGAACGGCCGCAGCCACTTTCCGATCAATGCCCGTTCGACCCAGGGCTGGTCTTCTCGATAATCACCGTCACCCGAACCGGCGTCGGCTTCACGACCTGGACCAGGGGATCCGAAACGAAAACGGTTGTCACGAATGTCGCCTGAGTTCTTGTGCCCGAAGCGTCCACGGGATCGGTCGTCGCCGCGTCCACCGTCTCCACGTGATGTCGCGGTCCGGTAATGGTAATCCGCTCCGGGTCCACCAACACTTTCCCAATCTGCTCGCCTGCAGCAAAGTTCCCCGTCACCCGCGGATGAATCTCCACGTCGCGGGTGAGCCGGGTGTCAAAGCTGAGATGCACCTGTCCCGGCACCACCTGCTCCACTGTCAGGCCCTTCGGCATGTGAATTTGTTGTGCCGTCAAATCAAACGTGCGCTCGCCCGGCTGCGCGCCAGCGATGTCGATCTCGGCGCGCACATCAGTGGAGCGCAGTTGCCCCACCAGCCGCTCCGGCCCCAACACTCGGATCTGCGCCTCGGGAATAGTCTGCGAGCTGATTTCCAGCTCCCCCGGCAGATGCTGAAATTCAATCGGCGCCCGGATCGCCACCACCGCGGGCTGCTCATCGCGCGAAATCGTAAACCACAAAAACGTCGCCAGCAATAGCGACAAGACCTTCAGGTTGAAGTTATGCAGTACGTAGTGCCGGAAGAAGTTGATCACGATTCGCGCTCCGCTTCCGGCGCCGTCTCCGCATCCGCGCCCCGTGGCCCACCGGACCCCAGGGGCGAGTCCAGCCCGTTCGACTCCTCGCTCGACGCGATGGCTGTCGGCAGCGTTACCGGGGACATATACCGCCGCAGTTCGCTTCCCATTCGTTCGCGCAGCTGATCCACCGTGAGATCGCGCTCGATCTTGCCCCCCACCGCGAGGCTGATCGCTCCGCTTTCTTCCGACACGATTACCGCAATCGCGTCCGTCTCTTCGGTGATCCCGATTCCCGCGCGATGCCGTGTCCCCAGTTGGGTCGACAGCACCGGATTCATCGACAGCGGCAGAAAACACGCCGCCGCCGCGATGCGATCTTTCTGGATAATCACCGCCCCGTCGTGCAGCGGCGCGCTCGGCCGGAAAATCGTGGCCAGGAGGTCATATGACAGGCGCGCATCCATGGCGACGCCGCTCTCTACATACGTGCGCAATCCGATCTCGCGCTCGATCACGATCAGGGCGCCGGTCTGATGCTGCGAAAACAGGTTCGCCGCTAGCACAATGTCGTCGTAGGAATCGCCCTCGCTCGCCGACCCTCGCAAGAAGCTTAGCCGCCGCCCCACGTCCGCCAGCACGTGCCGAATCTCCGATTGGAATACGACGATGAGAGCGAACACCACGTACGGCGCCAGGTTGCTGACCAGCCAGTTCAGCGTCGACAGTTCGCCGATGCGCGCCAGATAAAACGCCAGCGCCAGAGCCGCCAGCCCCGCCAGCATGGGCGCGGCTCGCGTGCCGCGAATCATCACCAGCACCTGGTAAATGATCAACGCCACCAGCAGAATGTCGAGCACGTTCAGCGACACTCTCGACCATGGCGCCAGCAACTGCGTCACCGGATCTCCCCAGACACAAATTAATTGCCCAGAACTCTACATTCTACCGCTGCTTGTGTGGCGCGGGCACTCTTGCCCGCGTCGCCGCTAGCGTATCGCCATTGATGATTAACACCCAAACATCCGTCTAACTCACCGCTGCTTTTTTCGGTGGGTGCCGCGGCTTGCATCCGCCGTCGCTTTCTTCACCGTGGCCTCAATCTCTCCCCGCGCCAGTCGTGCTCGAATCTCGTCCCCCGCGGTGACTCCCGCAGCGTCTTTCACCAGTTGTCCGTTCCCGTCAAACACCAGGGCATACCCGCGCTCCAGAATGGCCAGCGGTGAAAGTGCCTCCAGTCCAGTCGTCATCCTTTCCACGCGCACTCGCTGCTGCAACAGAGAGTGGCGCATCGCCGCGCCCAGCGCCGCCGTCCCCGCCTCCAGTTCCTGGCGGATTCCCGCCAGCACACGCCGCAAATCGTAGTGTCTCACCGCCGCTGACACCGTTTCCCATCTTCGCCTTATCTGCTCCAGCAGTTGCGCCTCGGCCCGCTCCATCCGGTAGGTCAGATCGTCCAGCTTCTGCTGCTTCTGCCGGATTAAATCCATCATGCGGGCAAACGCCCCGTGCTGCGCCAGTTGCGTCAAGGCGTGCCGCGTCTCCAGCAACCGCCGCTCCATCGCGCGCACCAGCCGCTCCCGTTGTGCATCCGCCTGGCTTTGCACTTCCTGCCGTGACCGGATAACCAGTTCCGCAGCCGCCGACGGCGTGGGCGCGCGCAAGTCCGCCACAAAATCCACAATCGTGAAATCGGTCTCATGCCCCACCGCGGAAATCACCGGAATCCGCGACGCAGCCACCACTCGCGCGAGCCCTTCATGGTTGAACGCCGCCAGATCTTCCGCCGATCCTCCGCCCCTTGCCACAATAATTACGTCCACTCCGCCCACCTGGTTGAAATGCCGAACGCCGGCCGCTACTTCACTGGGCGCGGCCTCGCCCTGCACCTGCGCCGGAAAAATCACGACATTCACTGTGTGATGCCGCCGCTGCAAAATGTTCAGGATGTCGTGCAGCGCCGCCGCCTGCGGCGAAGTCACCACCCCGATCCTCCCCGGAAGCGACGGAATCGCCTTCTTCCGCTCCGCCGCGAACAGCCCTTCTGCCTCCAGCTTCGCCTTCAGCTGCTCAAACGCAACCTGCAGTGCCCCCGCGCCCTTGGGCTCGATATACTCCGCAGAAATCTGCAGCTCGCCGCGGTCTTCATAAATCGTGACCCGCCCACGCACCACAACCTGCATTCCGTCCGCCGGGCGGAATTTCAAAAACCGTGCCGCCGACCGGAACATCACCACCCGGATCTGCGCCGCTCCATCCTTCAGCGTGAAATAAATGTGCCCCGACTCAGGGACGCGCAAATTCGACACTTCCCCTTCCACCCAAGCGTCGGAATACTCCCGCTCCACGTGCGACCGCACCGCCGCCACCAGCTCACGCACCGCCCACACCCGCCGCTGCGGTGGCCGGAAGTCAAACCCAAACTGATCGCTCACGGAAGACATCGAGGGCAGTGTACAGCAGGACGTTCGAGAAGGGACGCAGGGTGCCCCATTTCTCGCGTTCTTTGCGAGAAGTGGGGCTTCTGCTTACATAACTAACCAGTCAGTGTGGGACAGCCGCCCTCGGCTGTCCGGTCGAGCGCAGCGCGACGGCTCCTCGAGTGCGGACGGCGCTGCGCCGCACAGGCGCTACGGGAATTCCAGAGTCACAAACTTGGCGGCCTGCTTGCCCACGTTGGTCAGCGTGTGCGAATAACCCCCGGGAAGCCACTTGGACTCGCCAGACTTGAAATGTCCCGGCATCGGGCCCGAGCCTTCCACGTCGCTGCGAACCTCAAGATCGCTGACGGCGACGAGCAAATGCGGGCCGGTGTGATGGTGCAGAGGCACCTTGCCCCCGGGCTGCAGTTCGAATTCCGAGACGCGCACGCCATCCTGCACGAAGAGAATCTGTTTAGTGCCGCCAGGCAAAACGTCGAGGCCGCGATCTTCATCCCAGCGAGAGGCAGCGTGGCGAAGCTTGTCGTCCTGCAGGATCTCAACGGTGACATTGCGAAAGGGCTGCGCGGAAAGATTGCGCGCGATGTGGGCGAATGACGCGGGCGAGAAGCGGGTTTCGCCGTCCTGAAGCTTCAAGGTGACGGGTTCCTTGCCTTTGACCGCGTTGACCACTTCGCTCGCACCGAGCGTGACGAAGATGTAGTCGTGACGGTGCCAGTGCATCAGCGTGTCGCTGTGCGGTGCGACTTCGACACTGAAGACGCGCACGAACTGGTTCTCGAAGACAAAATGATGGTGCGGTTCTGCGGTGATCTCGACCTCGGGCGCGGTGGCCTGCGCGCTGAGCAACGTTGCAGCCAGCAACAGGAAAGCGAGGCGCTTCATGGCGCGGATTGTAGCACCGCCCCTGTGGCGCGGGCGCCCTCGCCCGCGTGTTCGCTTGTGCAAGAGATAATCGCTGGGTGTGTCCGATTTCTGGCGTCTCGTGCGAGGCGGGATTTTGCTGACCAAGAGAATCTGTTCCCGCAGCCCCTATCCCTCCTCCCGGGTCAGGCGAATCCATTCCTCCATCTGATCGAGATATTCCCCCAGAGCACGGCGGCCGGCAGCGGTCAGCCTGTAGTTGGTGCGCGGCACGCGTCCCTCAAAGTACTTGAGGCAGGAAATGTACTCCGCTTCCTCCAGCTTGCGGGCGTGGACGCTGAGGTTCCCATCGGTGGTCTTCAAGATGCGTTTGAGGTCGTTGAAGCTGAGCGACGCATTCGTCGCCAGCGCGCTCACGATCCCGAGCCGGATGCGCTCATGAATCAGGCGGTCGAGCTCCGGTAACTCCATGGCACGCCGAGGAGTTGGTACCCGGGGGGATGCCGGTTTGGCGTCGCCGTGGACTGGCTTGCCGCGTTGGGAGAGCGCTCTAGCCACCATGCCTCCTGGCAATCAGCAATCCAAAAATAATGTGCAGCCCGCCGAATGCGGCGGCCAGAAACCAGTTCCCCCAGCCGCCAGGCGCGATGCCCGCGAGCAAGCCCGTGGCCATGAAGCACACACCCATCACCGGGACGATGGCCACCGAATAAGCTCCTCCGGTGATGATGCCCGCGCCATAGAGAAGCAGCCACGCGGGTGGCAGCGCCGCATAGAGACCTTGGCGAAAAAGCAGAAACGTCAGGAATGCGCCGGCAGCGAGGGGAGGAAACAAACCGAGAGCGACGCGGCGTCCTGGACCGGTGAATAGCGGCAGTCCTCGCCGGTTGGCCTTCCAGCGGATGGACACGAAAGCGATGATGGCCGCGAGAAACGCCTCGCCCAGCCAGACTCTCAGCCACGCGGCCGCAGTCGGCTGCAGCGACGCCATCCGGGCCGCACCCAGCGCCGTTACGCCGAGGACCACCTGTCCCCACCCGGGAACCGCAGTGAACGAGGCCGAGCGCTCCATGGTTTCGCGAATGAAGCGCAGGTCGGCAGCGAGATCCGGGGTGGTGCGCGCAGCCGCAGGCCGGGCCCGCCGAAAAGGGCGGCGCAGACGGTGCTGGCGGGGTTCGTGCATAAACTGGCAGAATGGCACACGCGAAAGGATGTGTCAAGTTCTTTGCACTGCAAAGTATGAGCCTCTGTGGCGCGGGCGCCTCGCCCGCGCGGGGTTGGCACAGCTGTGGCCCCTGTCGCCCTCGGCTTTATGTCCTTATCTCGATCGAGCAGACCTCGGCCGCCTGCTCGTAAGGTACGATTTACTCATGCACGAACTGGGCAAGCTACTGATCGCCCTCGGCGCGATGATCGTGGTGGCAGGGATCCTCCTGATGCTGCTGGGCCGGACGAATCTTCCGCTAGGCCGCTTGCCCGGAGACATCCTCTACCGCGGAAAGAACACAACCTTTTATTTTCCCCTGGCCACTTCGCTTGTGGTGAGCGTCATGTTGTCGCTCGTTCTGTATATCATTAGCCGTTTCCGGCGGTAGGAGCGTCTTGCGACGCTGCGAAGATAAAATGTGGCGAAGAGAAATGGAGAGGAGATGATCCCTAAGCTCAGGTTCGCTGTGGTCATAGTGGCTTTCGGTCTGCCGGTCTTTGCGCAAACTTCATCCACCGATCCCAATTGGGTCGCCGCCAGCAACGACTACACCAACAAGCTGGTGGCAGTCGAGATGAAGCACCGTCCTGAATCGGGTTCGGACCAGGGTCTGAACCAGTACGACGCACTGGCTTCGCAGCCGACGCTGGCCGACGAAGACCAGGAGCGCGAGGAAACGTCGGCGGTCCTGGCGGAGCTGAAAAGCGCACTCGCACAGCAAAAACAAAAAGCTGTGGCACAGGACTTGCAGATCGTGATCCGCAGAGTGGATCTGCGCTTCCGCCAGCAGGATTTTGCGCGCGCCCACGAGGTCCCATTCCTCAATGCCAGTGGCATCGTCTTTCGTGGACTGCACATTTTGCTCGATGAGCAAACGCCCGCTGAGCGCCGGCCCGCCGCCGTAATTCGCATCCGCGAGTATGCCGGCCTGGCACCTGGCTACAAACCGCTCACCGAGATTCTGAAACAGCGCGTGACGGAACAAATCGCGAAGCCGGGAGTGGTTTATCCTGCCCGCGTCGAGATTGAGACCGAGCTGGCGCGAAATTCCAACTACCTCGAAGGCATCGCCGCTCTCCTGCAGAAATACAATCTCAAGGACTGGCAGGAGCCTTACGCCAAGCTCAAGGCGCAGCTCACCGACTACGATGCCTGGACCAAAGCCAATGTCCTGCCCAAAGCACGCCCCGATTTCCGCCTTCTGCCGGAACAATACGCGCTCGAACTCGAGGGCTACGGCATCGACATTCCCCCCATCCAGCTGGCCGCCATGGCGCACCGGGCCTTCACCGAGATCCAGGAGGAAATGAAGCCGATTGCGGTGCAGATTGCCCAACAGCGCCACCTGCCCTCCAGCGATTATCGCGACGTCATCCGCGAACTGAAAAAGCAGCAACTGGTCGGCGACGCAATCCTCCCTTTCTACGAGAGCCGTTTGAAGCAGATCGAACAAATCGTGGTCGACCAGCAAATCGTTACCTTGCCTGCTCGCCCGGCACGCATCCGCATCGCCTCCGCCGCCGAGACCGCGCAACAGCCCGCTCCGCACATGCAGCCTCCTCCATTCCTGCACAATACCGGGCAAAAAGGCGTCTTCGTGCTGCCCCTGAACATTCCTGCGGGACCGGGCCAGAGTTCCTCCGAGAAATATGACGACTTTACATACGACGCCGCGGCCTGGACCCTCACCGCGCACGAGGCCCGCCCCGGCCATGAACTGCAGTTCGATTCCATGCTGGAGCACGGCGTTTCGCTGGCCCGGGTTCGCTATGCCTTCAACAGCACCAACGTCGAGGGCTGGGGACTGTACTCCGAATATCTGATCAAGCCCTACATGCCGCTCGAGGGGCAGCTGATCTCGCTCGATCTCCGCCTGCAACGCGCCGCCCGCGCCTTTCTCGATCCCGAGTTGCAGGCCGGAAAAATCCAGCCCGAGGATGCCTATCGCGTCATGGAGCACGACGTCGTTCTCTCCCACGCCTTCGCCCAGGAGGAAGTCGAGCGCTTCACCTATCGCATGCCCGGACAGGCCAACAGCTACTTCTACGGCTACACCAAGCTGATCGCTCTTCGCAAAGACACCGAGGCCGCGCTCGGCCCCAAGTTCAACCAGAAGAAGTTCCACGACTTCATCCTGGCGCAGGGCCTGCTCCCGCCCGATCTGATGCGGGATGCGGTAATAAACGAGTTCGTCCCCGAGCAGCGGTCCGCTCACTGAGATTTGTTCCAGGATTTGTAATTCCGAACGAGGTGAGGAATCTCAGGGCGATACGACTCGTGTGTGGCGCGGGCGCCCCGCCCGCGTGCCTGCGGCACCCAACTGCCGCTCGGGTGCGCGTCGTTTGCGAGAAGTGGGGAAGTTCGATTCCCATTTCAGGAATCCGCTTGTCAATAGGCAAGAACTACACGATCGCGCTTAACTCCATGATCCTGCTCCGGATATATATCTCCCAACCATGTCCCATTCACCTATTGCGATATGCTATAATAGAAGTATAAGGAAATAACTAAGACGCGGCCTTTCACGGCCGCTTTTTTATTGCCCACTTCATCCTGAGAGAGCGCGTCTTTTGCGCGAACGAAAGAGCCTGTCCCGAGCTTGCCGAGAGACTCCGGGCGCGCCGCGCGAACATTCCCGCGTTCTTTGCGGGAATGCAAACTCGTGCGTTTTGGCGCGCTTCCTCCGAACGACAGTCGCCGGCCTTTCATGAAAAAACACAGAATCGACATTCCCCACCCCAAGGAACGGGGAGAGTGGGCCGAACTCCGCTTCATGTCCCGCGCCACCGAGGCCGGACTCCGTGTCACCAAGCCCTGGGGCGACACCGCTGCCTACGACGTCGCCGTCGAGCACCACGGACGCTTCCTCCGCGTCCAGGCTTCCCCTGAGAGAGCGACAGCGACCGAATGGGTCAAGTGCACCTGGAACAAGCACGAAAACTCCTACCAATGCCGCATCGACGCCAACGGCCTCCCCTACCGCCGCGACCAGATTGATTTCATCGCCGCCTACCTCATCGACCCCGACGTCTGGTACATCCTCCCCCTCGCCGCCACCCACCACCAACCCCTAATCCTCCTCTCGCCCCATCGCAAAAACTCTAAGTACGCCGCCTACAAGGAAGCCTGGTCCCTGCTCATGGGTACATGACTGCCCTGCCCAGACATGCACCTAGCGGGCGCTAGAACTGCTCCTCGATCTCTCCGCCGCCACTCAGCCGCGGAGCGGCGAAAGAATGCAGCCCACGGCGCAAGCCGTGGGTCAGCGAGATCAGGAGTCAACAAGCCCCGAAGGGGCGAAAGAAACTACCCCCAGATGTATTTCTCGTCGTAAGCAACGTTGTTTTTCTTCAGGAACGTGACAAACTCCTCCTGAAACGAATGCTTTTTGTGATGTTCTTCTTGACTGGCTATGTATTTTGCGACTGCTGCGGCGTTTGATTCGCTGACGCTGAACACTCCGTATCCGGTTTGCCACACGAACTCCCGGCTCCACTTCTCGCGGACCCAGCGTGAGGAGTTCGTCTTGACCACGCGCGCAATCTCCGCCGGGGAATGGACGGGCCGGACACGAACGAGCATGTGAACATGGTCGGCGGTTCCGTTGATGATCAGCGCCGTCCCCTGCATTTCGCGGATGATACCGCCGAGGTAGGCGAACAGATCGTCGCGGAAATCCGGTTTGATCAGAGGACGCCGTCCCTGCGTGGAGAAGATCAAGTGAAGCAAAATGTTGCCGGATGTGTGGGACAAGTTTCTTTCGCCCCTCCGGGGCTCGTTCCCGTCTTCTGCGGCTACCCACGGCTTGCGCCGTGGGCTGCATTCTTGCGCCGCTTTGCGGCTGCCTCGTCGATGTTGCCATCATCCTCCAGGGAACCAGCCCCAACGCGGTGATGGATGTCACATTCGCCTTGATTTTCGGGACTCACGCGAACCAAACTGGTAAACCTCTGCGCTCCACAACTTCCCCCTTGCGCTCCCACGCCCCCATCTGCTATAAACAATGCACCGAGAGCAGTGTGTGGCTAGCCGGGCGAATTTCTGCAACTCTCGTCGCTCGTCCGGCATCTAAGTCTTTAGAGGGCGTTTCGCTCTCAATTCGTCCCGGCCACGGGACTTGATTCGGAGCCCCTGGTTCCCGCCGGCAACGGCGCATCAGGCAGTCGTTCTGAAGGGTACCTTCAAAGCAAGGACCTCCAAAAGGATCTTTTCTCAATTTTCTGTCTTCCGCTTCGGCCTGCGCCGAATTTCGACGCCATGTTTTTCAAAACCCAAGCGGAAGGCCATACTGCTGCGCGCAGATTCGAGCCGCTCAGAGAGGATGCCCAGCCAAAGGGCTTTGGGAAGGGCACGACTTCCAGTCGTGCCGCCAAGAGCCCACCAATAAGCCGGGCTTTAGCCCCTGAGGTGAAGCTCCCCTGACCCGCGTCCCAAACGGCGAGTTCCCGATGTGGAAAACATCTGGAAATCCTGTGGGATGCGCTGGTTGACAGGGTTTTTCGCCGCACGGTATCGTTGTAAGGTTTCGAGGACAGTCGGATTCGCACTCGTGCGGGTTCGCCTGGACTGAAGGCGCGCCGCTCAGGCGGAAGGCGATTCGGTCTTTGACAACTAGGTTGAACGTGCCAGTCGTGAGAGAACGAATTCGGGCAAAAGTCCGAGCGATCTCACAAGATAGACCACCGTGGTCTTCAAACTCTCTTCGGATTTCGGTCCAGGGAGGGCGAGAAGCTGAACGGTGGCGCCATCCCGCTCTTTCGAGCGCGGCGATGGCAGTCTGCCTTCTACCCGTCGGCAGACATCAGGTTTCAAACGAGAGTTTGA
>Ga0209517_10000128_pt1 | contig 129624 bp, 114 predicted proteins | sample PeaSoiMetSII2010_FD_187695 | JGI IMG/M metagenome (GOLD analysis project Ga0209517, IMG submission 187695) | Peat soil microbial communities from Weissenstadt, Germany - SII-2010 (SPAdes) (version 2) | ecosystem: Environmental > Terrestrial > Soil > Wetlands > Peat | place: Germany...
AATCTCGCTCGTGCTTCCGCGCGCACACTGGTTGTGTGTCTCGCACTTGTCACAATGCCGTATGCTGCTGCGCTTCAGACTCTCCGATGCGCCGCCCCACGCTCATTCTCTCTGCGACCTGCTAGTCAAACCCAAGCGCTCTGACAGCAACCGCAAACTCGCATACGATCAAGACCGGCTCATCCCGATACAAATCCCATAGTCCCCCGGGGCGGCTTCCTTCAAGTCGCTGTATCTGAAGCGCCCCCAACACATCGTCTCAACTCCCAGCTCTTCACTCGCGGGCGCTTCAGATACAGCCCTAAGACTTGTCGGGAGTGATCCCACTTTATCTTTGTAGCGGGGTTCAATGTCATTCGGGACCAAGGGGCTTTGTCCCGGGTGGCCTGAGTAGAACGCAGCACTCTGGGTTCGCGCGCGCAAGATCATCCATCAGCGGCAACCCAGCCCAGGCTACTATTCTGAAATGTGACTGCAATGCCGAACACACACACCAAGACCCCGCCTCGGACGGGCTTTCTCCGGTCCTTTATTCGATGGCTTGTCATCGGCGTGGTGCTTCTTTGGTCGCTTGCCGCGCTGATCCTTCTGGCCGTCCGGTGGATCGACCCACCGTCAACCGCGGTGCACATTCAGCGCCGCTTGCAGGCCTGGATTCACCACACGCCGTATCGCGAACGCTACAAATTCATTCCGCTCAGCCAAATCTCGCCCGATCTCCAGCACGCTGTAATCGCCGCAGAGGACGCGCGCTTCTACCAGCACCATGGATTCGATTGGCACGAGATCCAAATCGCTGCGGAAGACGATTTGGAAGGCGATCGCACTCGCGGAGCTTCCACCATTACACAGCAACTCGTAAAAAACCTATTCTTCGGAACGGGCCGCTCAATCCTCCGCAAGGGCGCAGAGGCCATACTGGTACCGGTGGCTGAATTCGTCCTCGGCAAACAGCGCATTCTGGAGATTTACCTCAACGTGGTCGAATGGGGCCCTGGAATTTATGGTGCAGAGTCGGCGTGTCGTTACTACGACGAAACCGCAGCCCGGAATATCGGCAGGCAACAAGCGGCACGGCTCGCTGCAATTCTGCCGGCTCCCCTGAAGCGACGACCCGAGCGCATGAATAACTACAGCGTGATTATCCTTAAACGGATGGGCCAAATGGGTTGGTAATCGTAGCTAACATTTTAATAATGCGCCGGCTTTTATTACTCTCGCGCTGGGTTCTGGTCGGATGGTCGCCTACTCGGCAGTTGCCACCCAGAAGCCAGCCGGAAGGGTCAACTTCTAGCAAGACCTCCCGCTTTGTCAATTTTGGGCCTGCGGCCCGCGAAAGCTCATGAAAATCACTCCGAGTCGAATGCAGAATAGGGGAGGCTGGCGTATCAGGATTTCTTTGCCAACTGGAAAGATGCTGATCCTGACGTCCCCGTCCTAAAGCTAGCCAAAGCCGAGTACTCGAAGCTGCAGCAAATCGATTCACGCCAAGGTCGCGGGGAATCCCCCTTGTATGTTTGGGGCGGCTGCCGGCCAAGCCAAAACTCATCAGTTCAACAACGGATCAGCACCGACCCGCACGGACCAGATTGGCAAGGTGTTCAATGTCGTGGGTCAGAACTTGCGGGAGTGCCTTGTGTGCGAACAATTCTTTACGCGGCAAGCTTCCCTTGAGCACTCTAACGTGGCTTGCTATCCGGCTGTTCCTCACCCGCAACCCAAGGGGACCAAAACGAAGATCTAAAACAATTAAGGAGCGGAACTATTCCGTCCCCCGGGGGTTCGACTCTGTATGGCGAACTAGACCTTAGCTTTCATGACGATCATTATCCATTCCCGGCATTGCCAAAGGGTAGGGTTCCTTCTTGTGCTGTGGATGGTAGTTCCGGGCACCTTGGCGGCCCAACAAAATGCTGAAAGTCTAGGGGCGGCTCACCGAACAGTTCGCGAATCCGAGGCCAATGCACCCCGGCTTGTGAACTCAGACCAGGGGCTCGCGATTATTGGCGCCGCACTAGAATCGCGCAAGCCCACGGATTCCAACGCCGACTGCTCAAACCTCGTACACGCAATCTATGAACGGGCCGGCTTTACCTATTCCTACTCGAACTCCTCCGAACTTTACCGAGGGATCAAAGAGTTTCGGCGGGTCCTCCATCCGCAACCGGGTGATTTGGTGGTATGGCGCGGACATGTCGGAATCGTGATTAGTCCGGTACAGCACTCCTTCTTCAGTGCGATGCGTTCGGGGCGTGGCGTCGAATTCTATGATTCACCTTATTGGCAGGCGCGGGGACAGCCGCGTTTCTTTCGTTACCTGAAAGCGGCTTCGCGAACTCAGTTTTCCGCTTCGGCCCGAGACACAATCTTGAAGCCCAGAAGTTCGAGGAACGGTCCAGTTGCTGGCGTTTCCAGCGCTGGAGAGGCCGCCCGCACAAGCCTGCCTGGGCGCAATGGGGATGAGCCCACGAGCGGCACCGCCCGATCGGCGACCGGTGCTCCCGCGGCGGTCAGCAGAGCGGTTCTGCCGGCAACGTTACCTGAGATTGAAGGACCGCAAGCGGCATCGCTTCATAAGCCAGAAAGCCAGACGACAAGCGATGCACAGAGTGCGGTGGATCGGAATAAGCAGACGCCAGCGAGTCACAAGATACAAGGTCCGGGGGATGGTGTTTGGGAAAAGACGGCGACCAAGCCCTCTCCGGGAATACCCTTCGACTCCGTTGCTACGTCCACGCGGCCCTACGGGCCTCGGTCTCCGCAGGGCTTCGGGACCTCGAACATCGCCGCGAAGGGCGGTCATGCAGGCGCGAGATCGCCTTCTCCGGGCGGGCCGCCGGTGAATGAGTCGAGGTCTGAACCCGTTCAGTGGGCGATGAGCCGCTACGTGCCGCGTCCGCCGTGGAGTTCAAGCAGCGGAAGGACTTCAGAGCCTTCAGTTCCTCGCCCGCCCGCAAGACGGGCTCCGCGTGCATCCCAGGGTTCGGCGTATTAAGGTAGCAGGTTCGGTAGTGTTCTGGCGTCCGACCGGCTAACATCGACACCTCTTTTTGCTACATTGATACCCTCGCGAGCTCTATCTGCATCGACGGCTTCGCCGAAGTCACTGTGAAAAGCCGCGCGCGAGAAGTTGCGCTTTATTCCGTGCAATCGCCGGAAAACTGGTTCGAAGACGCTGACTCCGGCCAACTCTCCAATGGTTCCGCACGCATCGAACTCTATCCCACCTTCGCGCGAACCGTGAACGCCGGGGTTGAGTATCTCGAGTCGCTCCCGAAGACCGATTCCGAAGTCTATAAAACAACGAAACGCCGCAGGGATTTGATGTTCACGAACAGCGCGCCGGACACTCCAACATCGCTGAGAGGCACGCAGTGGGCGGTAACCATGGCGTGCACGGCGCGGAGATAACCGAGAGTATTTTCCGGTTCGAGTTGAAAGTGAGCGGAGAGGATTTGGCTGGTGGCGTCATCCTGAAAGCCGATCAGAGTGAGCTCGGGGCCGCGGGCTTCGAGCCAATCATGGCGGCTAGCGTCGGTGAGCACCATCATGCCGAACTTTGATCCATTCCGCATGATCTGGTCGACCGTGCTGTGGCACAGCACACCGACAGTCCGTGGGTACGGCTGTATATTGCGCGGTGGCTTCGAACTTCCGTGCAGAGAGCAGACGGCACCCTGGAACAGCGGACACGAGGCACGCCGCAAGGCGGAGTCGTCAGTCCTCTGTTGGCCAATCTCTTCCTGCATTATGCGTTTGATTGCTGGATGCGGCGGATGTTTCCGCAGGTTCAGTTCGAGCGTTATGCGGACGATGCCATCGTCCACTGCAGGAGTGAGCGGCAGGCTCGCAGGGTGCTGGAGGCCATCCGTGGTCGATTCCTGCAGTGCGGACTCGATCTTCATGCGACCAAGACTCGAATCGTCTATTGCAAGGATGATGATCGGCCTGGGGAATCCGAATCGATCAGATTCGACTTTCTGGGGTACACCTCCAACCGCGACGGGCAAAGAATCGCTGGGGGAAGGTTTTGTGAGCTTTCTTCCGGCGATGAGCACCAAGGCTGCCAAAACGACTCGCACCACCATCCGGGAATGGCGGATGGCCTCCACGAGAAACAACCAGCGCCTGGAGGACCTGGCCCGATTCGTCAATCCCATCGTGCGTGGCTGGATGAACTACTACGGACGGTTTTACCGCTCGAAATGTGTTCAAGTCCTGCGTCATCTCAATGAGGCCCTGGCCGCATGGGCGCGACGGAAATACAGGAGATTCCGGCGACGCGAACGTGCGTCGTTGTACTGGTTGGGACGCATCGCTCGACGAGACCGCACACTGTTTGCTCATTGGCAGGAAGGTGTGGTGCCGGAGGCTGGATCGTAGGAGCCGGATGAGGCGAGAGCTTCACGTCCGGTTCTGTGAGAGCGGAGGGGTGCGATTCCCCTCCGCTACTCGACTGATCGTGGGATTTCAGTATCGGACGGACGCGGATCGCTTTCTGGAAAACCTGCGAGAGCGGTTGGCCAAGTTTGGACTGGAACTACACCCGGATAAGACGCGCCGGATCGAATTCGGGCGATTTGCCGAAGAGAACCGGAAACGTAGAGGAGAAGGGAAACCCGAGACGTTCGACTTTCTGGGCTTCACGCATATCAGCGGGAAGAACAGTCTAGGGCGCTTCATGGTACGGCGCACGACGATCCGCAAACGCCTGCGAGGCAAGTTGCGACAGATCAAGCAGCTGCTTCGGATGCGCATGCACGATCCGCTGCCCCAAACCGGAAGATGGCGCAGTCGGTCGTCCAAGGCCACTTCAATTACTACGCGGTACCAGGAAACCTCGCGAGCCTGGGGGCGTTCCGTGACCGGGTGCTTGCGCTATGGTGGCGTACTCTGCGCCGCCGGAGCCAGCAACACCGACTCTCGTGGACACGTATCCTCGCATTGGCTTCACGCTGGCTTCCTTAACCGAGCACGCTTCATCCCTTTCCGGATGCACGCTTTGCCGCCATTCATCTGAGATAAGAACCGGATGCGCTAACGAGCGCTCGTCCGGGTCCGATCGTCAAGTATGATGAAATGACCACGCCTACCGAACATACGTGCGCAACTGGGCGCGCCAGCTTCCAGAACAACAACAGGTTGGTCCTAGTTTCGTAACAGGTTGGCAGGCGGGATTTTAATCCGTGCGTGGCGTCGCGCTGGCGAGCGCGAGAATCGCTCCGGCAAACAGCAGAGTGTCAAAGAAGTAGTTGATCCCCTCAATTTTGACGCCGGTGCTCGGATCTGCCAGCGCCGCGATCAGAATCGGACCATAGATGAACACGACCAGCAGCACAATCCAGGTACCGAGATAAGTTGCCGCCATCCGTGTCTTCTTGTCCAACAGAATGCATACCCCGGCAACCAGAAGAATTGCGCCTGTCAGATAGCTTACGAGCGGGTGCCCCGGAATCCACGCAGGCATCAATTTTTCGAGGGGGACTCCGGGAACGTTCGCTGGGTGCAGAAAATGCTCAACCCCATAAAAGATAGCGGCGATCCCGATTATCACGCGGCCCACGGTTATGAGCCTGCTTCCGCCCTGCCCGCGCATCGCGTTTCCGGCAAGAATCCAGCCTCCGCCGCCGAACAACATTTCGCGGAGGGTCAAGGTCCATCCAAACCTGTCTCTGGGGCTGGCGAGAGATCCCGGGATATCCAACATCGCCACAAAAGAAAACATCGCGATCCCGAACAGCAGGCCGGACCAGCGCATCTGAATCTTTGTGGCAATGCTCAATGACGCGGCCAGCAGCGCAAAGCCGAAGAAATACGCCCAAAACAACCGCCACGGCATATAGGAGGGCACCATTGGCATGAGGGATTCAGCGGCCGCGAGATGCAGGGCGCCGAAGACCGCCAAGGGGGCGGCGAAACACAAATTGCTCAAGGCTACGATCTTGTCGAGGCCGCGGGCCCGCGCGATATCGGTCTTCGCAGCCCACAGGGCAATCAGGAAAAGCAGGATGCCGGCACTGCACATCGAGGGCACGGTGCGAGAGAACGCGAAAAATGCGGCGAGAATGGTTGTGTGCATTTAGATGGGATGCCAAAGGTTAGCTCGCTCGCTGTATCTGGGGCACGTTTTCCTGTTCAATACAGCTTCAAATTGTCCAGCGATGAGGGGAGGATATTCCCAGCGCGCTGACGGAGGCTTTCCTGTCAGTTGTCGCAAACAGGCCACTACACAAGTTGGGAATTGGACGGGTTGATTGGGTCGCGAGTGTGCCTCTGGCACGACTGAAGGCTCAAGTTTCGCTGCCAGTATCTCTCGGTCGAGTTCTGAGGTTCGGTATTTTCCTGGCGATATCGGCAAGTTGATAGGCGCGCCGCTGACCGGCAGCGTGCCTATCAGGAGACATTCAGAAGCTGATCTTCAGGATTTTACCGTTATTTCCAACAAACCATCCTGCTTTCGGGCGGGCAAAAGCCACCGCCCAGTAGCCGCTCACCTTAGACAGTTTGTACCAAGTCGCGCCCTCATCGGGAGTCCAGGCTGCCGATCCCGAGGTGAAGTTCGGTTCCGTCTCCGCGGTGATCACGACGACGCGTTTGAAGTTGTCGTCTTTCTCCTGGCCACCGTAGGAAACGTGTCGCGCATAGCTCAGGCAGAAAACGGTTCCCTGAACCGGGGGTTTGTTAGCGAGTGTCCAAGTCTTGCCGCCATCGTGCGAAGTTGCCATGTCCGCGTATTTGTTTGAGGCCAGGTCGCCGCCGCCCACGATGCCGTCGAGCGGGTTGCGGAAGGATACGCTGACCCCGCCCGCAGAGGACGAACTCCGCAGCGGTGTGTCATAGGCATTCCAGTTGTCGCCGCCATCCGTGGTGGCTAAAATCCGGGCGATTTTTGCGCCGCCGGTGGCAATCCAGGCATTCTCTTCGCCCTGCGTCGCGACACAGGTTCCGCTGGCCGCAAACTGGGCTTCCCCTTTCTGGGCTTTCGGCATATCAGAGGCGATGCTCTCCCAGGTCGTTCCGTTGGTCGTGCGAAGGGTGGGGAACACACCGTTCACCGAGTCGCTCTGCGCAATGCCGCGGTCTGGCCCCCAGAAGGCGAAACAATCGTAGAACGCTTTCTTAATGTGGTTGGTGAACTCGATCTTCCAGGTGGCGCCGCCGTCTTCGGTTTTGTAGATGCGAAAATCGGTAGGTCCGCTGGTGCTCGGCACCGAGAGCAGATACGCGATCTTATCGCTTACGCCTTGCACATCCCGGAATTGCAGTTTTTCAGCTCCGGGCACGACGGCCGCTTTCCAGGTTTTTCCGCCGTCGGTCGTTACCACATAAGTACCACCGGTCCCGGCTGCCCAGACTACTTTGGAGTTTACCGGGCTGACGGCAATCAGCAACTGGGTGGTTCCGCTGTGCTGCGGAGTGAGTTTCGGTGGATGAATTTTCGGCTCTTCTGCGAGACCAAGGGCCGCGGTGAAAGCTACCAAAACAAGCAGGGAACGCTTCAGCATTGGAGTCCTCTCCCAGACCGATTCGTGGCGTGGAGAGCAGTATAGGGAGCGCCCCAAACCGGTGTCAAACGCGGCCAGGGTAAGGAGCACTTCAAAGTGACGCTCTTTTGTTTAGTTTCTGTGATCAGGCGATTACAGTGCGCCGTGAAAGGCGCTGGTCCACAGCGGGATGAAAGGCCCGCCCGGGAACTGGATCGCTCCGCCCGGTAGCAATCGGGGCAGCGGTGGAGGAACCGAGCGCAACCGTCGAGAAGAGCCTATATACCGAAAAGTGATAGGTTGCGCTCTGCCAGTTGATTCGCGCGCACGCCAGTTGCTTCCGGAATACCTTCCGTATCTCCTGTATCCGCTTCTCAACCTTCGGCCATGTCCGACCTGCTTTGCCAGCGTCCCGGATAATGCCACGTTGTTCAGCAAGGGCACGCAAGGTTTCCCAAGCCCGATTGGGCTTCCCACTCCTGCCATCTCCGAAGCCGAACTCGGCATAGTTGAGAGTTTCGCTGTTCGCACCGTTGCGAATTTGCATCCGGTGACACCCACGCCTGACTACAGCAACTATCGATTACATCAACTACCCCCATCCAGTTAGTTATAAAAGCTAGTTTCGTCAATGCCGATTACTTCTCGTTTGGCCGTCGCTTGGACCAATCCGCCAAGGGGCTAGAAAATGGCAACATCTCCGGTTCGCTAGCGAGCTGACGGACCTTCCGGCAGGGGAGTCTGGTTTACGACCAGCCAGTAAAGACCGAGCTGTCGCACCACCTGCTCGACCTGGTCGAAGTCCACTGGCTTTAGAATATAGCTGTTAACGTGTAACTTGTAGCTCTCCACCATATCCTTCTGTTCGTTGGACGAAGTCAGCACCACAACGGGGATCATTTTGGTTCGATTGTCTTCCCGGATGGCATGCAGCACCTCGAGTCCGTCAACCTTAGGTAATTTCAGGTCGAGCAGAACCAGTTTGGGGACAGCAAACTCGCGGTTCGCATGAAGCCCTTGGCAGAAAAGAAAATCCAGGGCGTCCGCGCCGTCGCGGGCTATTTGAATTCGGTTAGCTAATCTACTCCGGCGCAAAGCGACAAGCGTCAACTCCACGTCAGCGGCGTTATCTTCGACGTACAGAATCTCGATTTCATCGTTGGTCATAGCTCACCTGCGGCCGCGGATTTTGTTGCATTGGCTGAACCCTGGCGGTTTGCCGCCAGAGCAAAGAAGAAAGTCGCGCCCTTGTCCAGCTCGGCTTGCGCCCAGATGCGCCCCCCATGCTTTTGGACAATACGCTGAACAATGGCCAGTCCTACTCCGGTGCCTTCAAATTCCTTCGCACTGTGAAGGCGCTGGAAAACGCCGAATAGCTTGTGCGCGAATTGTTGGTCGAAGCCCGCGCCGTTGTCGCGTATGAAGATAGCGGGTGCACCCTGGAAAAACTCTTTCGGGCGGTGGCCGGAGTTGAGGATGCGGTGATTCTGCCCGATTAGTGCCTCCTTGGGATATTGGCTGATGGCGCAGAACTTGTCGTTGACGTAAGTAATGGTGCCCTGGACATCGGTCACCGCCACGATGGCGTGCTGATCCAGAGCGAACTCTTGGTCGGCCAGTTCCTTGAGCGCAGCCTCGCTGGTGGCGAGGCTTTCTTTTACAGCTTGCTCAGCCCGCTTATTGTCCGTGATGTCGCGCGCAATCTTTGAAACACCAACAATCGCGCCGCTGCTGTCCTTGATCGGCGAAATCGTCGCCGAAATGTTAATCTTCCTACCATCCTTTCGGACGCGGACGGTTTCGAAATGCTCGACGCTTTCACCACGGCTAATTCGCGCCAGAATGTCGGGTTCCTCATTCGCCCGCTCCGGCGGCAAGAGCATCAGCATCGATCGGCCCACGGCCTCCGCTGCCGAGTAGCCGAACACCTTCTCGGCGCCGCGATTCCAGGCGGTGATCTTCCCCTCCACAGTCTTGCCGATAATGGCGTCATCGGATGACTCCACTACGGCCGCCAGGCGTTCGCGCCCTTCCTCGGTTCGCTTGCGTTCGCCGATATCCGCGCGGATAGCAACGTACTGGCGCGGTTTACCATCCTCACCGACGAAAGGAACGATGGTGGTATCTACCCAGTAGATCGAACCATCCTTGGCCCGGTTCTTGATTTCGCTGTGCCAAACCTCCCCATTGGCGATGGTGTGGTACATCTGCTGAAAAAACTCGACGGGGTGGTGGCCGGAGTTGAGAATGCGGTGATTCTGCCCGATCAGTTCCGCTTTGGAAAATTGACTGATGGCGCAAAACTTGTCGTTCACATAAGTGATCGTGCCCTGCACGTCGGTTACGGCCACAATAGCGTGTTGATCGAGAGCAAATTTTTGATCGGCCAGGTCTTTGAGCGCAGCTTTGCTGGTAGCGAGGCTTTCCTTCACGGCCTCTTCGGCTCGCTTGCGCTCCGTGATATCGGCGCGTATGGCCACGTACTGGTCCGGTTTGCCCTCCGTGCTTAAAGTCGGGACGATGGTCGTGTCTACCCAGTAGATCGAACCATCTTTGGCCCGGTTCTTAATCTCGCCGTGCCACACTTTCCCGTGGGCGATGGTCTGGTACATCTGCTGGAAAAACTCTTTCGAGTGGTGGCGGGAATTCAGGATGCGGTGATTCTGTCCGATCAGTTCCTCTTTGGAATATTTACTGATGGTGCAGAACTTATCGTTCACGTAAGTGATGGTGCCCTGCACGTCGGTTACGGCCACAATAGCGTGTTGATCTAGAGCAAACTTTTGATCTGCCAGCTCCCTGAGCCCAGTCTCGCTTGCCCTCTCGGCTCGCCTGCGTTCCGCGATTTCGGATTGCAGTGCCGCCGTGCGCTGTTCCAATTCCGCGTTCAGGGTGTTGACTTGTGCGCGGGCGCGTTCGCTGACGTCAATCTCCCGATTGACCGCGAACCGGGCTAGCGACCACAAGCCTACCCCGAGAAAAGCACCTGCGATGGCGATGATCCGCGCCAGCCCCTGCCCCACCTGGGCTTTTTTGGTGCGCTGGTTCAACAGCCGCGTCTCTTCGTCGTACATGTCTCGAGTGGTTGCGCGCACCAAGTCGAGGAGCCTCTCGGTCTCCAGAGCATCGCTACTGCCAGGATAGGCTTGCAGTTTCCGGCGTTTGGCGATGATGTTCTCGGCAAATTCGAGAGCCGTGCCCACCTGCGGCCCGAGCACGTCCAGTCGCCGCTGCTGACTGAGATTGTCCGCCGTCAAGTGGCGCAGGGCGTCTTCGTCCTGGTAGATGCTGTCTCGAGCGGTCAGGTAGTGCAGCAGCAACGGCTCTTGCCCAGTCAAAGCAAAAGCCGGTGCGCTGGTTTCCGCCTCGATCATATGTCTGGTTGTGCGCTGGATCGTCTCCATCACATCATGGGTGTGCGATACCCAATAGGCATCCTGCTCTGCCCGTCGGGCGCCGCGCCAGGACGAAAAGCCGATGAAGAGTGTCAGCAGCACAGCCACAATGAAACCTGCGGTGACCCTGCGGCGGAGCGGGGCATCGATCGGCGCATCAAACCGCTTGCGCTCGGCGATCTCCTCTTCCAGCTTGCGATTCGTTGGCTGCAACTGCCTCCGGCCGGGCAGCGGAATAGCTTTCGGAACCAAGGGTATGAGCGTCGCCGTCGTGATCACCGACGCTACTGCCGTGATCCCTTTAAGCACGCCCGCCAGCAGGTAACTGCCGTGGCAGACGTTCCAAATCTCCATCAAGTGGGTCGTACCGTAAGCCAGGATAAAACTCCCGAACATCCAGAAAATCCGGTTGAAGGGGACATCTCGGTTCTTCCGAATGAAATAGATGAGGACAACCGGAATGCAGTATTACGAGAGCGCGATCAACCCGTCTGAAATAACGTGCAGCCATGCCATCCGCGGATGGGGGCATTTTGTGCCCGCTGACTTCTCGAAAGCCCGGTTCGCATGACCGCCAGTTCCGAACGAACAATGCCGCACAGCAGAGTAGAATCTAGGAGCGGCACAGGAAGCGAGAGATGCAAAGAGCCAATTTGGCATTGTTGATTTTTTTGTTTTTGGTGGTCACAGACTTGGCCGCCCAGACGCATCGCTCGGGAGGCTTCGAGGGAAGAATCCCATGGTGTTCCACGTTGTTCGTTCCGCAACAAATCAGGGGCGAGATGGTGTATCCGGTTGGCAACGGGGTTTCTGCCCCTGTTTTGGTGAAAAGGACGAAACTGATCGTGCCCACCGATAAGGCAAACCTCAAAGGCATAGCAATCGTCTGCGGGATTGTTGCTCGCGATGGACGGATTCGTACCACGTTCATGGACCGCACCATTGGCAATGGGCTGGACGAAATCGCCATAAACACTGTGAAGCAATGGAAATTCCGACCCGCCGTGAGGGAAGGAGAGCCCGTTGCTGCTCCAGTGAGCCTTGAAATCAAGTTTGGAGACTAGAGTCAACGAGGTCGGGTGGGGCAGTTCCGCTGCCCAGAGTCTCCCTGCCGCCCTATCCCGCTTTCTCGCGGCCACTGGCATTCTATCTTGAACATCCCCACTAGTCTGCATGTTCACTTGCGCGGGTGCCCGAGCCCTTCTGGCGGACGGCACCGAGAAGTTGTGCTCCTTTATTTCATCCCGTCCAGAATTGAGCCCACAATGCCTCCGACGACGCCTCCCTGCACTGCTTCCTTGTGCTGCGTGGGCATGTACTGCATGAGTTTGTGCGCCAGTTTGGAAATGGGCAGCGTTTGCAGCCAGATTCTCCCCGGCCCGGTGAGAGATGCGAGAAAGATTCCGTCACCGCCAAAAATCATATTCTTGATTCCCGGCACGGTCGTGATCTGAAAGGACACGCAGGTCTGAAACGCGCCGACGTGTCCCGGATGCACCCGCAAAGTTTCGCCTGGCTGCAGATCCTTCATGATCAGCTCCCCCGAAAGCTCGATCCATGCGGTTCCCATTCCGCTGACGTGCTGCAGCAGGAAGCCGTCGCCGCCGAAAATTCCTGCCCCCAGCGATTGCTGGAAGCCGACGCTGATCTGAATCTGCGGCGTCGCGCACAAAAATCCGTGCCGGTGAATCATGTATTCGTGTCCCGCGCCAACATCGATCGGCACGATATGTCCCGGCAGTTTTGTGGCGAAGGAAATCCCTCCCGGGGCGCCGACGGCCCGGTACTCTGTCATGAACAGCGATCCGCCGCCCGCCACGCGCTTCAGCACGCCGAAAATTCCTCCGCCCCCACCAAACTGGGTGTGCGTCGTCATCTGAATGGAACTCGTCATCCAGGAAAGTTCACCGGCTTCAGAAATGACGGACTCGTTGGGGTCAAGCACGAATTCAAGTACCGGCATGGTGGTGCCGAGGATGCGACTCTGCATGGCGGACTCCTGGTCTGGATTGCGCGCTGTTGACGAGCTTTGAGCCCGCGCTGAGCACTCGATTGAATTTATACTGTGACATCACTTGTTCACAAGAGATCAGAGCGAGTGATCAGCAGGCAAGGGGCGCGTCTCTCTGACCTGCCGCTTCTCGGTTTGCGTGGAAGGGCCTTCGCGAAATCACCATTCAAATATCAGGAACCGGCCCACCGCACTAGGCGTCCAGGCGATTCGCGGCTGCAACACGTCCATACCAAAGACCGGAATCCTTTACTGTACGCTTCTGGTTGCGGAAGTCTACGTAAGTGAGCCCATACCGCTGCGTGTAACCATCTGCCCACTCGAAGTTATCTACCAGGCTCCAGGCATGATAGGCGCGTACTCTGGCTCCGTCGGCGATGGCGCGCGCCAACTCCGCCAGGATCTGACGATGAAAGTCGATACGGCGGCCGTCGGGAACGCGGCCAGTTTCATCCGGGCTATCCAGATAGCAGCAGCCATTCTCGCTGATCTCAATCATGGGGTGATTGTACTCGCGCGAGATCTGCATCACGAGGTCATAAATACCGCCCGGCCATATCTCCAGGCCCGCTTCGGTTAGCGGGCCTTCGGTTGGCATCTCAACGTGGATCTGGGTCAGAGGATCGCGGCTCGCCGTCCCTCCTTCTCCTTCGGTTTCCGTGCCGAAGTGGCCCGGGCTGCCTGCCTGAGAATTACCAACTGCATTGGAGATGATGCGGCGCGTGTAATAGTGAAATCCCAACCAATCCAATGACACCTTCATGATCTTGTCGTCTCCAGGTTTATATCCCATAGCCTCATAGGGCGTTTCGCCTACGAAAGCCTTGGGGTACTCGCCCTGGATCGCGGTGTTGAGGAAGTAGAGATTGTTCATTGCGTGGTAGCGCGAGGTCGCAGCGCGATCCGACTCGCTTCCGGTCTTCGGATAGGCTGGAGCCATGCCGTATGCACTGCCGACCGTGGCTTTGGAGGATCCCGCCTTGACCGCGCGAAAGGCTTCGCCCTGCGCGAGGTTGACCGTGTGTGCCGCTTTCAGAAACTGGTCGAAATTCGCCTTGCCTGGAGGAAAAACACCGATGCCGTAGCCGTAATAGGTAAAGGTCCACGGCATGTTGAAGGGCGCCCATGTAGTAATTCGATCACCAAGGTTCTTGGCGAGGATTCCAGCGAAGTCGGCAAAGTAGCCTGCAAGGTCGCGGTTCGGCCAGCCGCCACGGTCCTCGAGTGCCTGCGGAAGGTCCCAATGATAAATCGTGCAGAAGGGGCGAATACCGGCTTCCAGCAAAGCATCGGTAAGCCGGCTATAGTAGTCGATCCCCTTTTGATTGACCGGGCCTGCGCCGTCAGGCTGGATGCGCGCCCATGAAGTCGAGAAACGATAGCTCTTCTGATTCAGGCGCTTTAGGATCGCGATGTCTTCTTTGTAGCGGTGATACTGGTCGCAGGAAACGTCAGCCGTAGCTGCGCCCTTGATTTTGCCCACCGTATGCGAGAACCGGTCCCAGTTGGATTCACCCTTTCCATCGACATTCCATGCGCCTTCAACTTGGTAGGCGGCGGAGGCCATGCCCCAAAGAAATCCGCTCGGGAAGCGAGCTTGATCGATCTCAGAGGTTGCAATCGCGCCTGGAACCTGTTGTTGAGGTGGGGAAGAGTTGGCTGCAAGGCCACGGCGCGCGAGCAGCGCGCTAGTGCCAGCCAAAAGTGAGCTTTTGATGAATTTCCGGCGATCCATTTGGATGTGCGCCTTTTGCTGGACGCGAAACTATCAAGATTCGTGCGCGCTAGTCAAACTCTTGACTGGATAAAAACGCAGTCGGGAAGCACCCACGCAGATCAGGAAATTGTTGCGTTTACCAATCCGCTACCGATTCCTGGATTGTAGGCATGGCGACGCGATCGCTGTCACAATTTGCTCCTCAGCGTCGTTTTAGGTATGTGAATCTGGGAAGGCGGGCATTATCGTGGGAACTGCACAAACTCTGAGTCGCACCATGACCCTGCGCGACCGTTCATCGGAGCATTGGGATGAGGCAGATTTCCGGGCCGTTTTTCTTCAGCACTATGCTCGGATCGTAGCCATCTTGGTGCGCCTGCTCGGCGATCGCTCGCCAGCGGAAGAGGTGGCCAACGATGCCTTTTGGCGCCTATACCGCCAGCCTGCGTTGCAGATCGACGGAAACGTCAGCGGTTGGCTGTACCGCACCGCGACCAACCTCGGTATCGATGCCCTGCGTGCCGCTGGCCGCCGCCGCCAACACGAAGCCGCTGCCGGACGGACCATGGAAGAAGCGACGTCGACCGCTCCGCTGGACGACTTGCTGCGAGAAGAAAAACGCCGGCAGGTACGCGCCGTGCTGGCCTCGATTAGGCCTGCTCAGGCGCAACTCCTGATCCTTCGTGCCTCTGGGTTGTCCTACAAAGAACTCGCCGAAGCCCTCGACGTGAAGGTGAGCGGCATCGGCACCATGTTGAACCGTGCCGAGGAGGAATTCCGCAACCGTTACCTCGCACTTTATCCGAACCAGGAGGAAATATGACCTGCCTTGATGATGGAATTCTTCGCGCCCGTCTGGACGGCGAGCTCGCCGGCACCGAATTGGCAGAGGTTAATCAGCATCTCGCCTCGTGCGCCGATTGCGGCGCGCGTTTCGAAAGGCTGAACGCCGAGACGGTGCGCACCGGGGATTTGCTGGCGACCCTGACCCCGGCTGGGGACGACGTGACCACAATCAACCCGGCGGCGGCCTATGCCCAGTTCAGCAGCCAATTCGGAACGGCCGATGAACCCAAAGCCTCGTGGATCAGTCGCCTCTTTGCTCCCCGCTGGCGTCCGGCTTGGGGTTTGGCAGCGGGCGCAGTGGTTGTTGCGATTTTGGTTAGCGTGAACCCGGTTCGCACTTGGGCGCAACGAGTCCTGGCCATGCTGCGGGTCCAGAAGATCGCGGTGGTCACGATCGATCCCACTACGCTGATGACCGGGAGCGAATCCGACTCGCGCCCTTACAAGCTGATCAATCAGTTCATCGCCGACAACGTGGTCGTCACCATGGACCCGGGCAAGCCCGACATCGTTGCCGACATAACCGAAGCCGCCCAGTTGGCCGGATATCCAATCCGCAGCATCGGCAGTCTGGGTGCACCGCAAAGTATCGAGGTTAACCGCGAAACCGCGTTCCAGATGACCATCAACCGCGATCGCATTGAGACTCTGCTGGACGAAGTTGGCCGTTCGGACGTGCGTATTCCTGAGTCGGCAAACGGCGCATTGATCGCCGTCCACATTCCGAAGACAGTCATCTCGATGTATGGGGATTGTCCGGTTCGGCACAGGTACGCGACCTCCGACACGTCGTCCCAGGCAGAGGCTCTGGCCAGGCGCAAGATGGAACGTATGGCGAGGATGAATAACAATTGCACCTACCTTGTTCAAGCCCCCAGCCCGACGGTGAGCGTGCCACCCGAACTCAATATGTCGGAAATTGCTGAAGCAGCGTTGCAACTGGCCGGCATGAGTCCCGCGGAGGCGCATTCATTCTGTCAGACCGTCGATTGGTCGTCCACCATGGTAGTTCCGATCCCGCGCAATACCAGTGCGTACGAGACGGTGAGCGTGGACGGAGTGGAAGGTACCCTGATTACCGAAACTCTCCCACAGGGGAATCGGTATAGTCTGTTGTGGATCAAGAACGGAGTGATCCATTCCCTCGCAGGGCACGGCAACGCATCCGATGCTCTGACCCTGGCCGCTTCGTTGCAGTGATCCATGATCCAGTACGGATGCTCTGATAAAGGTGATACGTGCACATGAACCGATACCGATGAGCGAGACCGATGAGCCGAGACTCTGATCTTGCCATCCGCGCCCGCGGACTTCGCAAAGTCTTCAGCGGCAAAGTAGCAGTCCGAAACCTCACCCTCGATGTCCCGCGGGGTGAGGTCTTCGGCTTTTTGGGACCAAACGGCGCAGGTAAGAGCACGTCAGTCAAAATGCTGCTGGGGTTGATATTCCCCACGGGCGGCAAGGCCGAGATTCTTGGCCGCCCTGTAGGCGACGTGAAGACGCGCAGCAAAGTTGGTTTCCTTCCCGAGCATTTCCGGTTCTACGATTGGCTTACCGCGGCCGAACTTCTCAAACTGCACGGCCGGCTTTATGGCATGCCGCACGCCATGCTTCGAGAGCGCGTTCCCTCCTTGCTTGACTTAGTGGGGCTCACGCCACACCGCGACAAGCATCTGCGCGACTTTTCCAAGGGCATGCTGCAGCGCATTGGCCTCGCACAGGCATTGCTAAATGAACCCGACCTGATCTTTCTCGACGAGCCCACGTCGGGTCTCGATCCCTTCGGCCGCCGTCTGGTGCGCGACATCATTAAGGCGCAGCGCGAGCGCGGCGCAACCGTGCTGCTCAACTCGCATCTTCTCGGAGAAGTAGAAATCACTTGCGACCGGGTTGCTTTTATCAAGGATGGAGAGGTGGTGGAGACCCGCCAACTGAATACCGAGAATAAAGAACAAACCACGGTGTCGATCCGGGTCAACGTGAGTCTCGAGGTGGTGAATGGCCTGTCGCAGTGGACTTCTGCGGTTCGCTATGAAGGTGAGCGATTGACGCTCACTCTGTCATCCAGCGCGCTATTGCCGGAGATCGTGCGCTATTTGGTTGCAAAGGGAGCCGATGTCTACGAGGTCACTCCCCAGCGGCTTTCGCTCGAAGAACGTTTCCTCGAAATCGTCGGCAGCGACGGAGGGCTGTGATGGGAATCTGGATCATGGCTGGGGTCACGTTCCGCGAAGCTGCGCGCAAGAAAATCCTGTGGATGGCGCTAGCCGCGGGCGGTGCGTTCCTGATCCTGTTCGGCACCGGCCTCCATTTCCAGGCAAAGGACTTTACCGCGCACGGCATGAGTCCTGTCCTGCGACGAGAAATCTCGTTCGCCATGCTGACCATGGGACTCTATGCCGTCGACCTGCTGGCGGTGCTCATGACCATTCTCACGTCGGTCGACACACTCTCCGGTGAAATCGCTTCCGGCACGATTCAGGCGGTCGCGACGAAGCCCGTTCCACGCTGGCAAGTGCTTGCGGGCAAGTGGTTAGGCTTTGTCGCCATGCTGACCGCATACATTGCGATCATGGTTTTCGGCGTGAATGCCGTAACCTACGTTATGGCGGGCGTGACTGCGCGCCATCTCGTACGCGGTTTTTTACTGATGTGGATGGAAAGCCTGGTGCTGCTTTCCGTAACTTTTGCTTTTGGGACTTACTTTTCGACCTTAACCAGCGGCGTGCTCGCGCTCGGGCTCCACGGACTGGCTTTCCTGGGCGGCTGGATTGAACAATTCGGAGCCCTCACCCAGACGCAACGTGCGGTGAATGTAGGCGTGATCGCCAGTGTGCTTATGCCGAGCGAAGCCCTCTGGCGGCGGGCGGCCTTTGAAATGCAGTCTCCGCTGGCCAACGCCATGCGCATCTCTCCGTTCAGCACGCTCTCGGTTCCGAGCATGGCCATGGTCTTCTATGCCGCGCTCTACCTGGCAATCGCGCTGCTGGTCGCCATTCGCCGCTTCTCCCAGCGGGATCTGTGAAGCTGCTGTTTCCCGCTATCTCGCGGCCCGCTCGCATTCCATCTCCACTGTGCCTGCGCAAGCCGTCGCGTACAGGCGAAAGCTGCTCCACTCCTAGTCCTCCGCGCTCAGCTTATGCCTGTTAACATCCCCACTCAAGCCAAAGGAGGCTTGAGTGGCCGACTCGACGGTGGTTCTCTAGTTTCTTGCTGAATCCATTCGTGAGTCGCGTGAAACGGCGCATCCCCATTCGCATTGAGAGATTGCTGCGCTCTACGAACGATGTGCTGATATGGTCTGGGTCAGGATCGCCAGCGAGAACGCCGATTGCTAGCCCTGTGGATTTCAAACCGCACCACTACCAAGCTCTTCAGCAAGTCGTCCAAAGAGAGGCAGTCCGGAGTACACTGTGAACTGACGGGGAACGCAAAATGGAAATCCCGACGAGATAAATCCCCGTCAACAAGGATGGCTGCGCTTGTGCCGCAAGGGTCTTTTCTCCCCCGGGCGAATTGACCTGCGTCCTTGCCAGGGAGGCTCGGCCCATGCATCACGCATCTTCATTGGGGAGCCTCCAGAACAACGACGCGGTTGCCATCGTGGGCGGTGGACCTTCCGGTTCCTTCTTCGCCATCCATCTTCTTCGGGAAGCCAGACGTCTCAATCGGCGCATCGATGTCGTCATCGTCGAGAAACGTGGTTTGATCGATTTGGGCCCCGGTTGCTTTCAATACCGGGGATGTAGCTTCTGCGCGGGTGGTATCTCACCGAGGTTAAACGCGATACTCGAGGAGCATGATCTCGTGGTTCCGGACGAGATCGTTCAAGGGCACTTCGACCACGTGTGGATACAGGGCCAGTGGAAAAACTTCCGGCTCCGAGTTCCCAAAGACAAACCGATGTACTCCGTTTTCCGGGGCTCGTTACCCAGCAAAAGGAGCGGCGGCCTGGGAGGGTTCGATGGGTTTCTGCTGGGTGAAGCGGTCAAGGAAGGCGCGCGCATGCTGTATGGCGAAGTTGACGCCATCGCCTATACCGCGGCTGGAATGCCCAGCGTAACGGTGAGGACGCAATCTGGAGAAAGAGTCTCGCTCGATGCCAGCTTCGTGACCATCGCTATCGGAATCAATGCACATTGCGGCTGCGATTATCGTGACGATGCTCTGATCGCCTCGGTTAGACGGTTGAATCCGGCGTTCGTTCCAGGCAAGTCGCGAAAGGCTTTCATCTTCGAGCTCGACGTGGGCGAGGACTATCTGGAGCGCAATCTGCATCGCGAGATATACTTCATCGAGTACGGTTCGAAACACTTCGCTCTGGAGCATGCCGGGCTCGTTCCCAAGGGCAGATTCTTGACCATCGCCATGATCGGCAAGTGTGTCGATGAGGCGGTCTTGCCACGAGACAGTCAGCAGATCGTCCACCAATTTTTGACGCTGCCTCAGATCGACCGCATCTTGCCCGGCATCGCGGCGGCTCCTCTCGCCTGCGCCTGTGCTCCCAGAATGACCGTGACCCCTGCTCGATCCCCCTTTGGCGACCGGTTTGCCCTGATCGGCGACGCGGTCGGGTCGCGGTTGAACAAAGACGGCCTCTACTCGGCCCACGTGACGGCGAGCCGGCTGGCGCAGACCGTGCTCCACGACGGAATCGACAAGCAGGCTCTGGCGAGAGGATACGGCAAGGCCATCAAGTGGCTGGCGGCAGACAATCGCCTCGGACGGGTGGTGTTCGGCGTGAGCCGGTTGGCGTTCTCCCGGCACGGGATCAGCCGCATCACCTACCAGGCGTTTGCCACCGAGTGCAAGGTGCGAGATGAGGGCAGTCGGCCCTTGAGCGTGGTGCTCTGGAAGATGGCCAGCGGCACGGCCGACTATCGGGAAATATTACGGGGGATGTGCGGCTACGGGGTGTTGCGATCCCTTCTTGTCGGGACGGCAGTCACGCTGCGGAACGTGGCGTTTGAGGTGATCTTCGGTCTGAAATGGGGGGAGTACGGAAGGTACCCGACGGTGGTGCTGAAGGAGAAGCGCGAAGCACTCCGGGACGGTCTCGCGTCGAGCCTGGGGACGGAACTTGGCGAGTCGCCTGACTTCGAACGGATGTACGCGATCAAGATCCGAGGTTCTGCGGAAGAGATCATGGAGGAACTGGCCAAGTTCGGCGACCCCAGTGCTCGCTTCCTCAATCTGCGATTCGTTCAGGTTCGACGCATCCAGGGAATGCCCAACCAGGTCGGATCGGTGATTCGGTACAGGATACCGCTCGTCGGGTTGGACGCGGAACTGCGGCTGACGAAGAGGGTTGGCTTCGAAACCTTGCTGTATCAACTCGAGGAGCGGCTGGCCGATCACGGGAAACTCATCTTCAACATCGCACCGACCGAGGACGGAAACAGCAGGCTCTCCATTTACGCGGCATTCGATTACAAGAAAGGTGACGGCGTCGCGGGTCGGATTCTATGGGAGGGGACGAGGGTGTTGTTCCCGGGATTCGTGCACGACATCGTGTGGAACTATACCCTGTGCACCATCAAGGAGCAGGTTGAACGGAAGGGTGACCACCGCCTCAGACGCCTGGTTGCCTGACGAGAGCAGTTTTCGCAGGTACAGGATTTGGCTTGCTTTTTCGTGCTCGCCGCTGTCTGTACCCAGGACCTGCGTCCGGGGCTAATATTTGTCGGCCCTGCCGGGGCTGTGCTTGGTGGGGTTGGGCTGAATCTCCGTTACGCAGAGTCTTTGTCCGGTTGCACGAGCGAGGACGCTCGCGCCTACATTGGCGACTCAGAAGTGGTGCCTAGGGCTGCTCTAGTTCAGTGGTCTGCGAATCGGCAGGCGAGTCGTGCGGCTCCACACGGTCCGCGGTCAACGGCAGCGGGCGGGGGCGGCCGCTCTACACGATCTTAAGTCAACGGCAGCGAACAGTGTCCGCTCTACGCTGGAAGTCGAGCTTTGCTCGACTGGACAGCCGGGGGCGGCTGTCCAAGTCCGGCAATTAGTCTGACTTTCCCCGGCTGGCTGGCGGCACAATTCCGTTCATCCGCAAGTACTCCACCATCTGTCCGTAATGATTAAAGGCGTGGGCGACGCCAAATATGGCCAAGTGCAGGCGGGACGATTTGCTGCCCTCCGCGGTCTGCAAGATGTTCTCAGCAGTCAACGTAGCCGCGGCCTTGTGACCCAGGGCAAAGGAATCCTTCAAGAACTTAATGATGTCGGCTTTGGTCTTTAAGGCCTCAGGACCGTTCCCGTCCTTCAAGCCCTCCGGCAGCTTATCGCCGGTGAGCGGGGACCATATGAAATAGTTGGAGGCGGCGACATGCTTAACTTGCACGGCAAACGTCCGCACCCCTTTGTAGTCGTCGCCTGCAATGTTCAAGCTCTCAGGAGAGAAGTTGAACCTATCTTCCGGCATGGCTTCGGCAACTTCCACAATTTGCTTTTCGATGGTGCTGATCTCGCGGTCCACGGTTGAGGCAATGGTTGGCGGAGGAGGCTGCGACGGTTGCGCCTGAGGAGCGCTCGCGGCTGCGTCGCTCTTTGTGCCCTGCCCCAAGGCGGCGAAGGTAAAGATGAGTACTGCCAACGGCAAGAAGATGCGTGTGTGTTTCATTAGAGAGAGTCCTCCTCAGTTTGCTTGAACAAAAAGATCTCCGACTTGCAGTTGAACCTTCTTTATTTAGCGCCGCGAGCTGGGCGGCACCAGATTGTTCGCGCGATAGTAGACCACGAGTTGCCCGTAGTGCTCACCGCTGTGCTCGACAGCGGAGGTCCAGATATACGAATTGTGAGCCAGCCTGTTCCCCCAGATCTTGGTGATTTTGTCGAGCCCCGCGTCGCCTTGCTGTTGAATGACCTTTGCCCCGTCCGCGACCGCGTGCTGCATCAGGTTCACCACGTCGGCCTTTGTCTTATATGCCTCGCGTGGCGGGTTATCTCCGTATTTGCCGAAGTCGGGCCCGACCTGCGATCCGGAAATCTTGGTGGCCACGATGTAGTCGAATGAGGCCACGTGAAGAATGTTTTCCGCGAAGGTGCGCTGATCTTTCTGCAGCTTGAAGTCGTACTTGTCTTCGGGAAAATCCTGGGCCATGGCGATGAGTTTGTTCCCGATCTCATTCCACATGTCCAGCGTTTCGTCTGCTCGGGAGCGCACAGGGCGCGGAGCTTGATCCTGCGTTTGGGCGTGACTGTAAAGACTGGTTCCGACGACGGCAAGCAGAGTGACCGCAACTAACGCAAGCGAAGACCGCTTCATCGTACATTTCTCCTTTGGATCGGCAATAAACTACGAAAAACACATCCACGCGAAGCTAGGACGTCCATATATCAACGGACTGTAAAAACGGCGAGTTCATGCCTCGCGAAGGGCAATCATTGGGTCCACCTTCGTGGCGCGGCGAGCTGGGAGGTAGCTGGCCACAACAGCAACGGCAAACAAGAGCAAAGGCACCGCCAGAAACACCGTCGGGTCGTGCGGGCGCACGCCATAAAGCAAGCTAGCCATCAATGAAGCGGTGGAAGCGGAGAACACCACGCCCGCTACGATTCCGATGCCGGCAAGCGCGACACCTTTTTGCAGGAACAGTTTCAGAACATTGCTCCGGCTGGCGCCCAAGGCCATCCGCAGACCGATCTCGCGCGACCTTTGGCTGACCATGTAGGCCAGCAAGCCGTAAATTCCGATGGATGCCAGAAGCAGCGCCAGTCCGGCAAATCCGCCGACAAGGTCGGCAGAGAAGCGGCGCGAAGCCAGCGATCGATCGAGCACGTCATTCATGGAAGAAACATTGAACACCGGCAAACCGGGATCGATGCTCTGGATCTCATGTCGAATCTGGGGCTCGATGGCGGCTGCCGGCAGAGAGGTGCGCAACACCACGCTCGTCGCCCGGTCGGGGCTTTGATAAGTCGAAACATAGATGTGGGGAACGCCATCGATGTCGAGACCGTCACTCTTGATGTCCTTGACAATACCCACCACGGTCATCCATGGGAGGGTGGGATCTTGTCCGAAGCGAACTCGGCGACCCAAGGGATCGCTGGCCGGCCAATACTTACGAGCAGTGGTTTCGTCAATGATGGCAACCGGCGGTTTGCCGTCTTCATCGCCCTCGGTGAAAGCGCGACCGCGCATGAGCGGCGACTGCATCACCTTGAAGTAATCGGGGCTTATCCGAATTCTTTCCGCGCGCAGATCCTGTGAGGACTCGACCGGACGATCTTCAATCGCTAAAGCATCACTCCCCAGGGGATCATTGAGGATGTGATTGGTGGTCGGTAGATCTGAAGTGATGGCGGCGAGCTCGACTCCCGGAATTGCCATCATGCGCCGGAGCAACTCTCGATCGAAAGTAACTTTGGGAGCGATACCGCGGTACGGATCCTCATTCGGATTGTCGGGAATGGGTAGCCAAACTTTGGCGGCGACGACCTGGCTTGGGTTGAAGCCGGGATCTTCCCGCAACAGATCGCGCAGAGTACGCAGGAGCAAGCCGGCTCCGACCATTAGCACGACGGCAAATGCCAGTTCAGAGACGATGAGAACATCCCGCAAGCGACCGGTTTTGCTGCTGTAGCCGGAACTGCGGCCGCCTTCTCGAATTGCCAAGGAGAGTTCGATTTTTGCGGAATGAAGCGCCGGGGCAAGCCCAAACACCAGGCCGGTAAGAAGCGAAATCAGCAGGGCGAAGGCCAGTACAACCCAGTCGGTCCTGACTTCGCTCAGCCGGGGAATACTCGCGGGCGCAAACCGCAAAATGAAATCTAAAGTAGCAAATGCCGTTACTATCCCGGCGAGACCACCAAGCAACGACAGAAGCAGCGACTCGGTCAGCATTTGCCGTATCATGCGCCCACGGCTCGCGCCTAACGCCAACCGCATCGCCATCTCTTGTTGTCGTCCCGAGGCGCGCGCCAACAGAAGATTGGCAATGTTCAGGGACACAATGAAGACGATCAGGATGACTGCAGCCAGTAAGACCAGCAACATAGGTCGAACCTTGCCTACCAAAAATTCCTGCAACGGTTGAATCTCAATCGTCCATTGCGCTTGCGGAGGATAGTCGGTGGGAAAGTCTTTGCGAATTTCGGCAGCCATGGCAGTGAGCCGCGCTTGAGCTTGCTCCAAAGTCAGGCCCGGCTTAAGTCGTCCGATTACCCCGGCGTTTAATCGCCGGTTAGCGCGTATTGGCTTCGGGAAAGGATCGGCGCTGAACCCGGCAGCAGACCATACTTCCACGTCGCCGGAAACCGTCGGTCCGGGATGGCGAAATCCGGGCGGAAGGACGCCAACGATCGTGGCCGGATCGCCGTCGAACCTGATGGTGCGGCCGAGAACGTTCGGATCCGCGCCAAAGTCGCGGCGCCACAAAGCATCGCTGATCACGATATTCGGCGAGAAACCCAGCGCGAAGTCCTGCGGGCCATACAACCGCCCAATTTGCGGGGTCGCGCCCAGCATGGAAAAGTAGTTGAAACCGATAAGGACGAACTCAAGACGCTCCGGCTGTTTGGCGCCCGTCAAATTCACGCTGCCTCCGCCGATCGCGCTGACCTCTTCGAATACACCGGACCGGTTTGTGAGATCGTCCAGTTCGGGCTTGGAAAACGTAACGTCGCGCAATCCTAAGCCCGAGTTGTGGAAGTAAACCCTTACTAAACGGTCGGGATCGCGGTACGGAAGAGGGCGAAGCAACACAGAATTCACGATGCTGAAAATCGCCGTGTTGGCCCCCACTCCCAAAGCCAACGTCAAAATGGCGACCGCGGTAAAGCCAGGACTCTTACGCAGCCATCTCAGCCCATAACGAACGTCCTGCCAGACGCATTCGACAATCGATTCCCAACCCGCGTCATGGACGTTATCCTTGATCGCCGCCACGCTGCCGACCTCAACGCACGCAGCCCGCAGAGCCTCTTCGCGCGTCATTCCCGATCGCATTTTCTGCGCAACAGCGGCCTCGATGAAGCTGTGCAGTTCCTCTTCCAGTTCATCTGCCACTCGTTCTTTCCAGAACAATGCGCGGATTCCGTGAGCGAATTGTCGCAACAACGCCATAACTGGCCTTTTCATGCCTCCAGAATTCTGGTAATGGCGGCGATTTGCCGGCCCCACTCCCGGGTCTCCGTCTTCAGCTTTCTGCGTCCCGCATCCGTAAGGATGTAATACTTGGCGCGGCGATTGTTTTCCGTGGCTTGCCACTCGCTCTTGATCCAGCCGGAACGCTCTAGCCGGCGAAAGGCCGGGAACAGGGAACCGGGATTCACCTGGAACACGCCTTTGCTGACCTGCTCGATCCTGATTGCGATTCCATAGCCGTGCATGGGCTCAAGCGCCAGGGTTTTCAGGATCAACATATCCAGCGTGCCCTGGACTAAATCGCTGTTTTTGTCAGTCATCGACAGGTCTCCTCTAGGTAATCAAGCGGAATCATACGCGCTCTACCCTAGATCGTCAAGGGGAGGCACTTTGTCAGACGGGGGCAAACGAATTTGGTTAGCAAACCGGAGCCGGTGGCAGGGGAAAATCCTTAAGACTGCTTGGTCGTGAAACCGAACTGCTGGACACTTTCAGGGCAAGGCTGCCTCTACCTCTTCGAGCACCCATTTGTCGGGTGCTTCCAGGTGGCAGTCGTATCCATAAAACCGTCCATGGAATATGTGCTGGAACAGGCAGGCGCGCTGCCCCCGCATCACTGGATTGTTGCTCACAGGTTGAAAGTCGCCGTCCGCTGAGTCTCCCGCGAACACTTTAACCTGCCACTCACCTTCGGGATCGGCGGTGTAGCGGTGGGGATAAACTTCGGTTGCCAGATAGTAGATTCCGGCTTTCTTGCCACGGGCATCGCGAGCGTTCTTGGAATAGAGCAAGGTGGGAGCGGCAACCGTGTCGCTCGTCGTCATGAGGATCTTTTCTGGGGCCTTATCGAGGTCTTGAATGGCGGCTGCGCTTTTGCTGATGATCTCGAAATGGTCACGATCGTTACCGCGATAAAACGTCAGGTAGAAACGACGTGAGCGCGGATCGCGAAAGAGATTTGGATTTTGGTTGCGCTGGTTGGGAACACCCTGGACCAGTACTTTCTCTTCTTTCAGATGAATGCCGTCTTGCGACGATGCCAGCACGATGTGGCTGCTCGGCGTGTCATAGTCGCGAGTGACGGCGAAATAGAGCGTGTCTTTGCGTTTCGGGTCCGCTTGGGCGAGAACGGAGGGCCAGCGCGCATTCGTCCACAGAGGATTTGTTTCGTACTTGGTCCAATTCACCAGATCGTTGCTTCGGGCCAGCCCAATCCCCCTTCCTTCGTTCAGCCCGTACCATCCCCAGTAGCGGAATCCTCCTCGCTTGAGTTCGAGAACGCTCAGCGTGTGGGGATACTGGTCGCCCTCCCAGGGTTGGGCGTCGGGCAGAACATGGCGCGGCTCGGTCAATTTCAAATAGGGGATCGATTTCACCTGACTGGTTTCCGTTTTCGTCTGCGCAAAGGCGGAGCCGGCGACAATCAGAATTAGAAGCGCATGACAAAACGTCCGATGCAACTCGCACATGAGTTCTCCTCCGCTAAACGTGTCTAGCCAGCAGGCTGAACTTCTTTTTTTGTGAAGCTGACGGTCGCGTTGGTGATGAGTGGTTTGGCCCAGAAGCCAACACTCAGAACGCAGGCGAACGTGACATAAAGGAATGCGACTCCCGCGCGCAGGCCGAAGTGATCGCCGATCCGTCCAATGATGACGGGCACGACCGCCCCACCCATAATTCCAGTGCTCAAAATCCCCGCGAAGGAACCGTGGTGCTCTGCCACAGAATTGAGTGCGAGCGAAACCAGGATGGGCCACATCACGGATGCGAAAAGACCAATGCCGGGGAAAGCAATGACAGACACACTCGCTGGCCCGAAAAGCGCAGCGGTCAAGCACAAAAGCGCTCCCAGACAAGTGCCGATCAGGACGTAGCGGCTGTCGAAAATCTTCAGAAGTAACATGCCGATAAAGCAGCCCGCTGTCAGCAGGCCCCAGAACCAAGAGACCGCGGTTGCGCCGGTGGTATGCGGATCGTAGCCGTGGTATTGGGAAAGAAATTTGGAGATCCAATCAGCCGTCCCTTGCTCCGAGCCCACGTAGGCAAAAACGCAAAGAAAGAAAGCCCAGACCATCGGTTTGCGGAAGAGCGAGCCGTACATCTCCAGGGAGCCTGCCTGTTCGTCGGCGGCACGCTCCACGCGGGGAAAGCGGCTGAAGATGAGAACCGCAACCATCAGCAGCGTGAACACCGCGAAGATCCAGTACATGGAAGCCCAGGGAAGAGTCGGCGGCGTTAGCCGGCGCAGGACTTCGAGCAGTGGATTTCTGGCGTGCTCGTTACCCAGATTCAGAACCAGATACGAATACATGTACGGACTCAAAAAGGAGGCCGAGCCGAAGATCAGCTGGGCGAAAGCAGAGTTGAAAGCGAACTGCTCTTCACCACCCGCAACCCGCAACAGCGGATTGATCGCGGTCTGCAGCGTAGCCATTCCCGACCCCATCACGAATAACGAGAACACTGCCACGCCATAACTCGGGTGGAAGGCGAAGCTCAGCGAGCCCGCCGTACCGGCCAGGAATGCCGCGATCATCACCGGCTTCTCGCCAAAGCGCTCGACGAGAAAGCCTGCGGGAATCGACATCACTCCGTATGCAATAAAAAAGGAGAAAGGCAACAAAGCGGCGGCAGACAGGCTGACTTTGAAGCTGCTGATAATGTCGGGCACAATCGGACCGAGAATGTTGGTCAGCAAAGACATGACGAAAAACGTCAGGAACACAATGCTGACCATGTACCGGTTTCTCGGCATGGAGCGTGACATGTTTCGCTTATTCCTTCGTGGTCACTTTCGTAGCCAGTTCGAACCGTCCCGGTTCGCGTCCCGCCTGAGCAGCCAAAGCCAGAGTGATCATTTGGACGGGCAGGATTTCGAGAATCGCGTGAATGGATCGCGGCGCGTTGGGCAAGGCGAAGGGCTGGGGTGTCGCACCTTCACACACTAACTCTGCTCGGCCTTCTTGCTCGCGAATGTCCTCGAAAAGGCGCTGGTTGAGGTCGCGAGTTTTATTTTCGCCCGAGAAGACGAGGACGAAAGTCTCGTCGCTGAGCATTTCAAAGGGGCCGTGGCGAAAGGCCGCGCTGCTCATTCCCTCCGCGTGGAAGTGGTCCGACTCTTTGACAATCAACGCACCCGTGCCCACGGCGGCGAGCGACGATCCTCGGCCGACCAGGAACAGGTGCCGAATGCCTTGCAGCAAATGTTCCAGGTCTTGCACATGTCGTTTCCAGTGGGCCAGATAATCTTCAACCGCAGGGCAAGCAGTTTCGAGTTCGTGGCGAGTACGTCGCAGATCGCGCTCGCATACCACATCGCTAAGCCACGTCAAGGCCATCAGAGCCGTCAGATAGGTCTTGCAAGAAACCGAAAACTCCTTGCCCGCCTGGGTCACGATCGCAGCGTCGGCTCGCTTCGCCAAGGGGCTGTCGGGCGTATTGGTAATTCCAATGACGGATGACTTGCCGCGATTAATCTCCAGCAACCGGACAACCTCGGCGCTTTGCCCGGATTGAGAAACCGCGACCATCAAAGTCTTAGGATCAAACAGGCGGTTCCGATAGTGCAAAAGCTCCGAGGTCTCCACCATGATGGCCGTCAAACCGTAATTGATCAGCTCGATATTGATGGGATGGAGGGCGTGAAAAGAAGAGCCCATGCCGGTGAGGACCACGGTCTTGAACTCACCTTTCTGAAGGCTGGTGGCAAGCCGGCGCAGACTTTTCGAGACCTCCAGGCTGTCTATCGTTTCGCGGAGTGCGCGAGGCTGGTCGAGAAGGTCGCTAAGATATTCCCCTTCGATGACGGAGAAATCAAATAGCACGGCTGGCCACCTCCGAGCCGAAGCGGTGGTACCACACTCGGGCTGCCCCAATGAGGTTCGTGTCTTCGCCCAGCGAGGCCAGGGCCAGTTCTGTTCTTTGAAAAGGGACAAAGCGGCAACTGGACGCGATGACTTTACGCACCTCGTCCATAAACAACGCCGCGCTCTTCATGACGCTGCCACCGAGCACGATGATTTCGGGAACAAAAATCGTCACCAGGTTGGCCAGGCCGAGGCCGAGATAGCGGCCTTCGTGCTCGACGGCGCGCATGGCCCAAGGATCGCCTCGACCGGCCAGTTCACAGATTTTCTTGGCAGTCAGGTCCGCGCGGTAGGAGTAGTCCGGTGGCGCATTGCTGTTGAACCACGTGACCATGGCCGGACCGGCGGCCAGCGACTCCCAGCAGCCGTGGAAACCGCAGTCGCAAAGCGGACCGGAAGGGTCGATGACATGGTGGCCGATTTCCGGATGAGCCTGATCGACGCCGCGATAGACATGCCCATCGAGAATGATGCCGACGCCGATGCCGGTTCCCACCGTTACATAGATCAAACGCGACCGGTTTCGTCCCGCCCCCCAACCTGCTTCCCCCAAAGCGGCGGCGTCAGCATCGTTTTCCATGGCGACGGAAACGTGGAAGATGCGCTCCAGATCTTTGACCGGATTCTGGCCTCGCCAGTGGGGAAAGAAATTCACGTCCCCGATCTCGCCTGTAAAGGGATCAACGGGTCCGGTGGAACCGATGCCGATGCCATTGATTTCCGCGTCAGCACTGGCCGAGGCGTCACGCAGCATGTTCACAATGCGATCGAGGGCGTTCGCGTAGCCGCGATCCGGCGCGGTCGGCGATTCCAAACGGGATAGCACACGACCGTCGGAGTCAACCATTCCGACTGCGATCTTGGTGCCGCCAATGTCGACTGCGGCGATCATTGTTTCCACTCCACCATCGCTCCCTCGAAGGCTCCGAGATCCATCTTCCAACCTGATCCTTCCATGGTGATTGGCTTCGGCCCCTCAGGCAAGATCCTGGTGAGCGCATGCACGGGCAGAGTTGTGGAAATAGTCACACTCTCGGTTTGATCGCTGTGGTTAACCATGACGACGTAGCCACGACGATCACCATTTAGCGCGGAGACCTCGACCGTCGGCCGATCCGCGTGAAAGACGGGCTTCACGCCAGCCCAGTCGCGAAAGGCCGCATAGATCCGGTGCGTGTTCTCAGGCTTGTCGAAAACCGCCGGCACATTCGCCAGGTAGTGCTCCAGTGGATAGGCGCTCAGTAGAGTCTTGCCGGAGCCGAGCGTGTTGGCTACAAGAGCGGGATGACCATCCTGGTCGACCGCGATGACCTTGCCGGTAGTTATCTCCAAAAGGGTGCCCCACGATTCGGTCGTGGCGGAGGGAACGGTGTAGTGGAGAATGTCGCCCAGCTTAAAGTCGCCAAATGGCACGACGAATTTCAGCGTGACTTCCGAGCTCACGGCGCGGTCAACCAGGCGCGCACCGAATAGAGAGGCCATCTCCGGGACTGCGCCATCGGAAGCAAATGACGCATACAGCAAGCCGCCGTTTTCGACATATTTCCTCGCCTTTTCATAGAAGTCCGAATGCACGTGGGCCAGGAAAATGTCGCCGGTGCTTGTGATCGGGGAGGGCATGAAGATCATAGGCCGCTTCGTCCAGTCGGCATACTCCCGGGGAAAGTCAGCTTTCAACCCAGCGCGGCGGGCCAGGATGAAAGCGGTCAGGGCGGAACTCATCAACCAGCGATTTGCCGCGCTTGCGTCGGGCTGGGGGCGCCCGGGGATGGCATCGGCGTCGGCAATAGAAACATAAGGGATCATTTCCGGACCGGTTAAGCCAAAGTGAGAAAAGTCTCCATGCGGCTTGGCCCATTCATCTGGAATTACGATGCCGATGTCTGCCGGAGCCGGCGAAATGCCGGTGAGATCCAACCGACCGACAACCCGGGAAATCTTCTCGAACTCGGTGGCGAGGGGCTTATCCTGACGATCCCACGTGGTCATTCCCCAGCCAGTTTCCTGAGGCGTACGAAGATAAGGCACTTTGTGAAACTGTTCCGGAGAGGCATCGGTGTAGCACCAGAGATCGACGCCGATGCTCCCCGCGCCAAGGCCGGAGTAAATCTGGGCGCGATCATAGGCCGCGACTCGGTCGGGCGAGAATTGCGCCGTGGACGCGCCCATCTCGTGAATCATCACGGGACGCCCCGCACCTTGGGAAAGAGCGATCTCAAAAGCCGCGCCATAAGTTCCGCGAGCTGACAGCAACGCATCAGGGAAGAGGTCAGGAGCGTACAGCGTAAATGGATGGACGCTGAAGAAATCTACAAACGGAGCAATATCGTCGGCGCGAAAAGGACCGTGGCTGATCTCCTGGCCGCTGGTGCCGGCAACGACAGGATGGAGCTTGTCGTACTGACGAATGCCGTCCACAATCAATCGAGTCCAGTTGATTGCCATAGCATCCGTTGTCTGCCCGTCGACGATCCAGAACGGAGGTTCATCGGTCAGGTCCCAGGCGATGATCGCGCTCTCGTTCGCATAATGACGGCCGAATTCGGCGGCGAGATTGGTTTCCAGGCGCAACATTTCCGGATCGGCATGAGGATGCCGGCCATGACGCCAGGGCACATCCCAATAGGCCTCACCAACCTCGCCACCAATGAAAAGGCTCGGATGAAGATAGATCTGATATTTGTGCGCGAGGGAAACCAGGTAGTCGAGCTGTTGAAATGCAACCGGATTGTAGTCACCCGGACGAGGCTCGAACCACGCCCACAGCATGTCGAACCGCACAATGCTGTATCCCAGTTGGTGCATCTTGGCAAAGTCGGCTTCGATGTCCTTGGGATCCCATTGCAGCGGCCACTGCATCGCGGCTTTCGCGGGAACCCAGTGCGCGCCCACGGGGATGAAACGTTTGCCATCGCGAGTGAAGTAAGTCCCGTCAAGATGAACTGTCGCCAGATGAGGAGAGGCGGATTCAGCAGCAGCGCTCGCAGTGAAAAAAGGGACGTCGCCTGCAAAGAGCCTCGTTCCCATTACCGTGAGCGTGAGTGCAAGCACTGCTGACGCGATCAATCCGGACATTTCTTTCGTGTGCATGTGCCTCCTTCAACTCTCAAAACGACAACTTCAAAGCCAGCTGAAGTTCCCTGGAAGCATGCACGGTGCTGGTGATGGACCCGGCCAGCGGCGGCGAACCGGGAGAGCCGACGACGTCGGTAGCCGGATTGGGAAGACTGAATTCCGGCGTGTTGAACAGGTTGAAAGCCTCAGCCCTGAACTGCAAGTTCCACTTTTCACGGAAGCGGAAATTCTTGAACACCGACGCATCAATGTTGTACTCCGCCGGCCCGCGCAGAGTGCCCCGTCTAGCGTCGCCAAAGACGTGGGCGCTGGTCTGACCGGGAGCGAGCGCCGGAATTGCATAGGCAGCTGGGTTGTACCAGCATTCGATGGTTTGGTGGGTGGTAGGACAACCTACGCTTTCCGCATTGGAGAAATTGTAGGGGTTGCCGACAATGTCAGGACGTGGGGCGCCGGAATTCGTGTTGGTAGGATCGAAGGAGAGAATAGGAGTCATTGCCTCGCCCGAGTGCATAGCGACAATCCCGTTGAGTTGCCAACCCTCGGTCAGCCAACGGACGGGTCCGGTACCTGACAAGAATCGCTTCTGCGGGCCAAACGGCAGTTGATAAGACCAGGCCGAAGAGAACTGATGGCGAAAATCCGGCGCGTTGTCGCCCCGCTCCGCCGCCGGATTATGCGTATTCTGCGGCTCGTAATATTCGTTCTCCTCGGTCTGCCCGATAGTGTGCTGCCAGGTATAGGAGGTCAGCATCGTCCAGTCCGAAGAGAAGCGCTTCTCGAACTTGACTTGCAGCCCGTGCATGATCGAGCCGTTGTCATTGGTCAAAGTTCGGATCGGACCGATATTCGGCACCGTGCTGAAATAAGGACGGCCAAGATTTCCGGTGACGTCGGAGAAGTTAGTGTCCAGCGGCTGCAAGGGCTGGTTCTGATTTGCCAGATACGACAGTTTCACGCCATGCGTACCTACGTAGGCCACCTGCAGCACCGAGTCCTTGGAAAGGGAACGCTCCACGTTAAAATTCCACTCCTCAATATAAGTTGTACGGTTGTTGAACCGCGAAGCGCTGGCCCGGCCAGACGGATTCCTCAGAGTGGGATAGACCGGCGCTGGAAATCCCTGGGAAAGAGAAAGGTTGGGGTTCGGCGTGGTGGGTGGACTGAGAAAGTTCTGGCTGAAGAACAAGCCCGTCGGATTGTATGCCAGTTCGGCATCATTCTGATCGGCCTGCACATCGTAAAAAATACCGAAGCCGCCTCGCAACACCGTTTTGTCGTTCCACGGCGTCCAGGCAAAGCCTACGCGCGGCCCAAAGTTGTTATAGTCCGTGGCCACATTGCCGGAACGGCTGACTCCTGGCATCTGCGGAGAAACAAATCTTCCCGTGGCAAAATCGAAATTCGCCAGGCGATTTTCCTGTTCGACCGGGGGAGTGAAAATGTCGTAGCGCAACCCGAGATTCAGCGTCAGCTTGGGTGTAACGCGAAAATCGTCCATGGCGTAAGCGCTGAATTCCAGCCACCTCATCCCGAAGCTACCTTTCTGCCCATCACGGAATGCGCTGATGGGGTAGCCGAGCAAGAAACTGGCGAGTGAACTGCCTCCGGTTTGGTCGATCAGGCTGTTGGTGAACTGCTGATCGAAGTTCATGTCGCCGCGGGAGTTCTGCGTTTGAAAAAAACCATGGAGCCGGCGCCGGATGTCGGCTCCGAACTTCAGCGAGTGGCGCCCGTGTACGTAGGTAAAGGAATCCACATACTGGTAGTTGTTTTCGTTCAAGAATTCCGGAAACCAGTCGGTGGTGCCGATGGGGCTAATGTCGGGGAACTGCATGAAGGGCAGGCCGCCGGTGGCCGCCGCATTGGCGGGGTTGAAGATGCCGGGGATACCGACCTGGGTGGAGATCGGCTGGCCGGCAAAGTTGGGCGTCGCCTGGACCACGTAGCGTGAGTATCCAATCTTCAGTTCGTTGATCTTGTTTGCCGAAAACGTGTGAATGTCGCTGATCCCGGCCGCCCTCGCCAGATTCTTGATGTGGCCGGAGAAATTCCCGCCTCCGGCGTCTCCGGGGAAAGGATCGGGCGCAAATGCAGTCACGTTGTTGTAGCTGAAGGTCAGCGAAAGACTATTCTTGTCCGTGACCTGGTGATCGCCGCGGACGTCAAACGAATCCTGGTTGTTGCTTGCTACTGGATTCAGCAGGAAGTTGTTGACCGGGCCGGACAAGTTGGGTGCAGGAAACAATTTCACCAGGTTGAGCGCTGCCGGGTCCAGACATCCCCCGCCGGTAGCACTTCGCAGCGTGGATCCTACACAAGGCGGAATCGCATTGTTGGGAAAAGGAAGCCGCTGACCGCCGGAATTGAAAGAAAAAGGGTCGTAGATCTGCCCGGTGTCGTAGCCCGTGGCCGGATCGATTTGACCGGTCAACAAATCCGAAAAGTTCCCGCTGCGTTCGGACAGCGGGGGCACAGTCGAGATGTCGGTTTGTGATTGCCGAATGCGTGTGCCCTGGTAATCCACGAAAAAGAATGTCCGGTTTTTTACGATTGGCCCGCCAAAGGTTCCGCCGAATTGATTTTGTTTGAAAGGCGTGATCGGCGTGGTCGCACTATCGAAATAATTCTTGGCATCGAAAACCGAGTTGCGGAGAAATTCGTAGAGGCTGCCGTGGAACTGATTGCCTCCCGACTTCAGCACGACATTTACCACCGCCCCTCCCCTACCAATGTCGGCGCCAAAGCTGCTGGTCTGCACCTTGAATTCTTGAATCGCGTCAATCGCCGGTTGGATCACCTCAATCCCAATCTGTTGCTCATTATTATCGAAGCCATTGAGCAGGAAATTGTTGTTGGTCGCAGTGAGCCCGTTGGCTTGAATCGCGGCGCTGCCCCTTTGATCCTCAGGAATTCCGCCTTGCTGCACCGTGAGTCCCAGCGAAGGTCCAGCGTTCACGCCGGGCGCCAGGTAGGCCAACGACACAAAGTTCCGTCCGTCCAAGGGCAATTCGTGCACCCGGCTTTCTTCGACCACCTGCCCCAGTGACGAAGTTTGAGATTCGACCAGTGGTTCGGCGGCGGTCACTTCCACTTGTTCGTTTACCGCGCCCACAACCAGCGTCAGATCTACACGGGCGACCTGGTTGACGTCCAACTTGAACGGAGCCTGCATTACCTTCTTGAAGCCCGCGTGCTCCGCCGTGACGGTGTACGTCCCTGGCCGTAGCAGCGTCGCCACGTATTCTCCGCTGCTGTCGGTCTTGACCGTATGCGTCACGTTGGTTTCAACCTCCGTGACCCTAACCTCAGTCGATGTGACGACTGCTCCCGAACTGTCACGAATCGTTCCAACGACCTTCCCAGACTCCACCTGGGCGTGCAGCAGCAAGCTGGCTGCTGCCACGAAGATCACGAGGACGGCCGAGCAGAACAGTCTCGGCAAGAATCTTCGACCCAAATTTTCCCGCGCCATGGAACCAACCTCCGTGCGAGGCAATTTCTCTGTCGGATTCAGATAAACCTGATATGTGTAAATGTTGTCAAGCTAAATGTTTAGCGAGATTCAAATGAGGCCCGCTATCAGCTCGACGATCACATGTAACTAACTAATATAAAATAACTTATGTAAGTCTTCCAAACTTCCCCCTGCGCGTGAAAAAGCGCAGTTGCGATAATGATAGATACATTGCATAATATGTAGCTATGATGAAGGCCGACACAGCGTTGAGCAATGGGCAACCGGTGAAGGCCTCCGAACTCGGCTTTGTTTTGGACAACACTAGCTTCGTTCCGTACTACGAACAAGTTGTCGATCAAGTGCGGAGGCTGATCAAGAAGAACAAATTGAAGCCAGGCCAGACGTTTTGTTCAGAAGGCGATATCGCGCGCACGCTAGCCATCAGCAAGATGCCGGTACGCCAGGCGTTTCAGAAACTCCGCTCCGAAGGCTTGCTGGTGATTGCGAGAGGCAAGCGGCCGGTCATTGGCTCCGGGCGTGTCCCTTGGAATTTCCAGCAACTGCGCGGCTTCAGTGAAGAGATGAGACGCCGCGGACTCGTGCCTTCGGCTCGCTTGTTGAGCATGGAAATTGAAGAGCCCGAGCTTGAAGTTGCGCAAGCCCTGAAGCTGACTCCCGGGGAACGCGTGTATCGTGCCAAGCGGCTGCGCTTCGTGAACGGCGAACCCGTGGCCATCGTCACCAGCTACCTGCCCGCACGGATTTTTGCCGGAATCGACAAGCAGGACCTGGAAAAACAATCTCTGTATCACATCTTCGAGCACACCTACCGGCGCAAGCTGCAGTGGGCGGAGGAAGTAATCGGCGCCATGAACGCCGGAGAGGCAGAGGCCCGCATCCTGCAGGCCGAACCTGGCAGGCCTCTTCTCATCATTAAAGAAACCACCTACGACGACCAGGACGTCGCGATCGAATACAGCGTTTCTTTGCTGCGCGGAGACCGCTACACGGCGTCGGTGATCTCCGTCCGGAAACCAGCAACCAGGAGTTAGAGCGTTTTCAGATATAGCGTGGACCAAAACGCACTTGTCATCCCGAGCGCAGTGAGGGATCTAGGTTCTTGCCTGCACTACCAGTGACGCCGTCGCAGGCAAACCCCCGGATCGGAATAACCGTTCGCAATGGGATACAGCAACTGTGAAAATATTTGAATTGTGGCCGGCGGCGAAAAACGCGAAACTTCGCTGTTTGCATGGAAGCGAATAATCTCGAAAGCATGAGGATGTCGAATCCTCGTGTCGCGCGGGCGTTCGCAAGAATGGGCATTTCACAGGTCAGTCTTGAGATCCAGAGCCGCTCGACTTTCTAGCGCCAAATTACTGACGTAACCCCGCTGTGACAGATATCACTGTTGGTCGCTCGAGGCTAAAGCTAAGGTGATCTAAGTATTCGGTGAGGGCCCTTCCTGTCGAGAAGGGCGGCTCGCACCGTACAAGATCAGTCGTGCCAAATTCGGCCCTCCCCCAAGAGGTTACTAACTCGGCACCACATTTCGAGGAGAACAATGTCAAAGAAAATCCTTGTGGTTGACGACTCCAAGACAGCCTTGATGATGGAGCGCGAGATTCTGGAAAGGCGTACGACCTACCAGTGTGTGACCGCCGCCGACGGGCAGGAAGCCGTCGAGAAGGCGCAACAAGAGCACCCTGACCTGATTTTGATGGATGTAGTGATGCCCGGCATGAATGGATTTGAGGCCTGCAAGAGGATGCGTCAGCAGCCGAGCACACGCGAGATCCCCATTGTTCTGGTCACTACTCGCGGCGAAGAATCTTATATGGAGGCCGGATTCCAAAGTGGGTGCAATGACTACATCACCAAGCCGGTTGATGGCGCCGAGTTGGTGGCCCTGTTGCAGAGCTACTTGGGCGAGTAGCGCAGCGACGAGCATGTTCGAGTTTTCCCTGCTGGCTGAATCAGTGCAACATAAGGACCTTCATGAACGGTGAGAAGAGGAATGCATGTGGCGCCGACCCGATAAACGATCCACGATTAGGAGCGGCGCGGAGGAGGCTGGCCGAGAGCCGAGGTCAGGAGGATGCGATCGAGGGCCTGCGCGAAATCGTGAGCAACTTCCTCGGCTCCGAGGAGATTGGCCTGTTCCGAGTTGATCGCACAACCGCAACCCTGCAGGTTTTTTGGGCCTTTGGAATCGACCTCGAGAAGTATGACTTGCTGCGGGCCTTAGGCGAGGCAGGTCTTCAGCGCGTGATGCGCGGTGAGTGCCATGTTGAGCTCGCGCCTCCCGACCCCTCCAGCGCTATGACGAAGGTCCAGGCGTTTGTTCCCATCCGTTTTGCCGACCAAACCATAGCGATCCTTGCAATCTTGCGTTTGCTTCCCCAGAAGCTCGCCTTCGACAGGTCCGACATGGAACTATTCAAACTTCTTTCCGACGAAGCCGCCAAGCCCTTGTTTGGCCCGAGCGTCTATTCGAAGCTCGTGATCAGGGAGCCAGGAACGAGATCATGACCGAGGCTAAATTCAATCCGGCAGTCCTGCCCGCGGAGTTCATGAAGAGTTTTGATCATGCGGACTCCGACGAACCCAGGCACTTCCTTTATCCGGGGCAGGTGTTCGTAAGTCGCGATCCGATCACTATCTCAACCATCCTCGGATCGTGCGCGGCTATCTGTCTCTGGGACCCACAAAAGAAAGCGGGGGGAATGAACCACTATCTCCTGCCCGAGGGGCGTGTTGAAGGGCCCAACCGGCTGCGCTATGGCAATGTGGCCAATCCTGAACTCTTGAAGCAAGTCGTGGCGTTGGGATGCGAAATCCGACATTTGCAGGCCAAGGTCTTCGGAGGGTCCAGCGCTTTTGGCCACGACCCATTGCAGTCGCTGGGATCCAGGAATGTGCAGCTCGCCGAAGAGTTTCTTCGTTCCGCCGGCATTCGGGTGATGGAAAGAGACGTCTCCGGAAAGCATGGCCGCAGGTTGCTCTTTCAGGTCTTCGATGGCGTGACGATCATCAAGAATTTCGAGCACGTAAAGTGAGAAACCAGGTCGCTGCCGGTGGGCGCGGACCGCGAGGGAGGAACAGTGAATTTGGCGGACTTTGACCGTGAAGCAGTCCTCGTGTCGTTCCTCGTCGAGTCGGAAGAGGGCCTGGACTTGATGGATCAAGCACTCGTTCAGATGGAATCGGGTCCCTCCGATCCGGAACTGCTACACAGTATTTTCCGCGTTGCCCATACCATCAAGGGAAACGCAACCTCGTTGGAACTCAGTGAACTCGCGGGGTTTGCCCACGTGGTAGAGGACCTGTTGGATGTCTTTCGGGAGCAGCAGGCGCTGCCCGGCGCAGACTTGATTTCACTGCTGCTGAAGGCTGTAGATGAACTTCGTGCCATGGTCTCGACCGCGGCGGCTGGGCCCCGCGAGCTTACTCCGGGACAACAAGAGCTCAGAAAAGAAATAGCGCGGGAGGTCGAAAAGCGGTCGAAAAGGGTTGTGACCGCCAGCGAGGCCCCGGGAGAATTGAGTTCAGGGCTGAAGGCTGACATGCTCCCCGGCGCCAGCCACCGCACCCTGCGCGCCGATGTCGACAAACTCGACCACATGTTGAACCTGACCGGAGAAATTGTGATTGCGCAAGGCCGCTTGCGCCAGATGATAGAGAAACTCGGCAGCGAGCAAGGGCGTGACCTCCTGGAGATGCATCGCGAGGCCGAGCGCCTGTACATGGACCTGCAGAGTGAAGTGATGAGTATCCGCATGGTCCCGGTCGGCCCTTTGTTTCGCCAGTTTGTCCGTTCCGTAAGGGACCTCGCAAGAAGCCACGGAAAATTGGCCCGTCTGGAAGTGGTGGGAGGAGACGTCGAGGTTGACACAACGGTGCTCGAACAATTGAAAGATCCCCTCCTGCACTTGTTGCGCAATGCGGTCGATCACGGTCTCGAAACGCCGGCCGTGCGCGAAAGCCAGGGCAAGAACTCTTGCGGGCTGATCCGGCTGTCTGCAGCACATAGCGGCGGAAACATCATTGTGAAACTGCAGGACGACGGAGCGGGGTTCGACCGCACACGGATCCTCGACAAAGCCCGACGCCTTGGACTCTTGTCTAGCAAAGACGAAATTCGTGACCAGGACATCTACGATCTAGTGTTCCAGGCGGGATTCTCCACCGCGGAGTCAGTCACCGATCTTTCGGGTCGTGGGGTCGGCTTGGATGTCGTCCGGCGGAACATCGACATTTTGCACGGGACGGCTGAGATATCCAGTACAGCCGGCAAAGGCAGTACCGTTACCATCCGCTTGCCGCTGACCCTGGCCATCATTGAAGGGTTCTCCGTGAGGGTCGGCACTGAAACTTTTATCGTCCCTCTGGAACATGTGACCGAGTGTACGGAATTGCCCGCGGAGCAGCGCAACTCAGAAGCCAGCGGGATCCTGAGTCTGCGCGGAACCGCCCTTCCCTACGTCAGATTGCGGCGGGTGTTCAGCTTGTCCGGGCAGGCTCCAAAGAGGGAGAACATCGTTGTGGTCAAGATCAATGAGTTCCATGCCGGAATTGCGGTGGACGAATTGCTGGGTGGCATGCAGACGGTGGTGAAGCCGCTGGGCAAGGCGTTTCGAGGGGTTCCTGGGATCGCCGGTTCTACCGTGCTGGGGAACGGACGTGTGGGTTTGATCATCGACGTTCCCAGTCTTTTGCGCGGAGTGATGCAATCGACTTTGCAGGAGCAAGCTTAGAAAAAGGCAGCCATTCGATTTCAGATTAGAGAGGTGAAGGACCGTGAAAACTTGGCAAGATCGGAAAATCGGAACGCGACTGGGAGTTGTCTTCGGCGCCATCCTGCTGTGCGTGATTGCGGTGGGTGGATTCGGGCTGAACTGGCTCGGCCGTCTGAACTCCAAGATGTCGTCCTCGCTGCAGAAGCGTTATAACACCGTCGAACTGACGCACGAGACCATTGAAAACTCAATCACCAACGCCCGCATCACCATGCAATTGTTCGAGACCACCGACCCCGCGGACGAGCAGAAGCTGAACCAGCAAAACGAGGGAATCAGCCACCAAATCAGCGGGCAGGTCGCGGAAATCGAAAAGGGTATCAGCTCTTCCCAGGAGCGAGAACTGTTTGAACTCGTCACCCAGGACCGGCAGGCCTATATTTCGGCCAGGAATAAAGCCAAGAAGCTGTTGGCCGACAAGAAACGTGACCAGGCGTTGGCCGCCTTGCGGGAAGAGGTGATCCCGGCCCTCGACAAGTACCGCGCCATGTGGGGAAAGTTCATCGATCTGCAGACCGCCGCCATGGAGCAAAGTATGATGGAGAGTCAGGCAGCTTACGCCACCGGGCGCAGGATTGCATTGCTGCTCCTGGTCGTCACTCTGATCCTGGCCACGCTCGCGGCCGTGAGCGTTACCAAAAGCATTACTGTCCCTATCCAGCAGGCGGTCGAGCACGCGGAGGGTATCGCCGCCGGCGATTTGACCAAACAGATCCTCGTCAGCAACCGTTCCGAGACCGGCAAATTGCAGCAAGCCATGCAGGAAATGAGCAGCAAGCTGTCGGGCATCATCCGAGACGTCCGCGAAGGGTCCGCGGCGGTGGCTTCGGCAGCCCAGCAGGTTTCCGCTTCCTCCCAGAGTCTCTCGCAGGGAACCAGTGAACAAGCGGCTTCGGTGGAGGAGATGAGCTCCAGCCTGGAACAGATGAATGCGTCCATTACGCAAAACGCCGAGAATAGCCGGCAAGTAGAGCAGGCGGCTGCCAAGGGGGCCTTGGCGGCAGAAGAGAGCGGCGGGGCCGTCAAAGAGACGGTCGGAGCCATGAAGCAAATTGCTGCCAAGACCTCGGTGATCGAAGAGATCGCCTACCAGACTAATCTGCTTGCGCTCAACGCGGCAATCGAAGCCGCTCGTGCGGGAGACCAGGGCCGGGGTTTTGCGGTGGTTGCAGTCGAGGTTCGAAAGTTGGCCGAGCGCAGCCAGTTAGCGGCGCAGGAAATCGGCGGGCTGGCGGGGAAGAGCGTCAGCGTAGCCGAACGATCTGGCCAATTGCTGTCTGACCTGGTGCCGTCGATAAAGAAGACCGCCGAACTGGTGCAGGACGTTGCCGCGGCGTCTACCGAACAGTCGGGCGGAGTGGCGCAGATCAACAAGGCCATGTCCCAAGTCGACACCGTCACGCAACGCAACGCATCGTCTGCGGAAGAACTTTCAAGCACCGCGGAGGAATTGGCGGCGCAGTCCGAGCAACTGCAGCAGTTGATGACCTTCTTCCGTGTAACAGGAGAACAGGACGCCAATCGCAGCGGCAATGGCAAAGCGCGCGCGGCCGTTGCCGCGCGACTTTAGAACTTGGGGGAAACAGTCGATGCGCACAAACCTAGTCGCAAAGTTCATGTTGCCGACGATCACCCTGGTGGTTGTCGTGATGGCAGTATTGGCCGGGGTTTCGGCCCGCATGTTGGAGTCCGAGGTACGGGGGCGGGCTAACAGCGAGACCGCGGCCGAAACTGATCGGGTCTTAGAAAATTTGAGCACTATCGACACACTCAGTTCCGAGAGCGTTCGCGCGGCCATGAAAGTCTTGATCCGAGAGGGACAACACGTAGGTGTGGCCGAGACCAAAGGGACGGCAACGATTGCAGAGGAAGTTATCCCCGACTTGCGCTTGGGCGATTCGTCGCAGGTTGGAAATTTTGCGCTGGTCGACCGCATCAAAGAGTTGACTGGACTTACGGCCACACTCTTTGTGAAGCAGGGAAACAGCTACATTCGCGTGTCCACGAACGTGCTTAAACCCGACGGCTCGCGAGCGGTAGGTACTGTCCTGGACCCGCAGGGGCTTGCATTTGCGGCCATTCAGGAGCAGAGATCGTTCTATGGAGTGGTTGGCATCCTCGGAACACCGTACATGACTGGATATGAGCCGATGCGAAACAAGTCGGGTCAGGTAATCGGCGTCTGGTATGTCGGGGAGCCGCTCGCGACCCTCGCCGGGCTAGCCAAGCACATTAACTCGGCTAAGGTCTTAAACAGCGGGTTCATTACGCTCCTCCAGGGAAAGAAAATAGTTTTCAAGCCCGATCAGGTCCGCGACGAGGACATCCAGAACCTGCTGGACTCCGGCGGCGGCACCGCCTGGAAGGTCACTACCAAGCCATTTGAAAAGTGGGGATACACGCTGCTCGTTGCATATCCCGAGACGGACATCTCCGGCAAACTCCACTGGATGCAGTTTCTGGTCGCAGCTTGGGGAGCAGTCATGTCTGGCCTTGTCGTGCTGCTTCTGTATCTACTGATAAACCGGCTCATCCTGACGCCGATGCTTGGCGTTGTCCAAGTGGCCGAGAACATCGCCAGCGGTGATCTACGTGATCAAATCTTGGTGACATCGCAGGACGAGATGGGCAAGTTGCAGCAGGCCATGCAAGAAATGAGCAGCAAGCTGTCGCGCATCATCACGGACGTCCGCGAAGGGTCTGCAGCGGTGGCTTCGGCAGCCCAGCAGGTCTCCGCCTCCTCCCAGAGTCTCTCGCAGGGAACCAGTGAACAAGCGGCTTCGGTGGAGGAGATGAGTTCCAGCCTGGAACAGATGAACGCGTCCATTACGCAAAACGCTGACAGCAGCCGGCAAGTGGAGCAGGCGGCGGCCAAGGGGGCCATAGCGGCGGAAGAGAGCGGCGAGGCCGTCAAAGGGACGGTCGAGGCGATGAAGCAAATTGCTGCCAAGACCTCGGTGATCGAAGAGATCGCCTACCAGACAAATCTGCTTGCGCTCAACGCGGCGATCGAGGCGGCTCGCGCGGGAGACCAGGGGCGGGGGTTTGCGGTGGTCGCAGTCGAGGTTCGAAAGTTGGCCGAGCGCAGCCAGTTAGCGGCGCAGGAAATCGGCGGGCTGGCGGGGAAGAGCGTCAGCGTAGCGGAGAGATCCGGTCAATTGTTATCTGATCTGGTGCCGTCCATCAAGAAGACTGCTGATTTGGTGCAGGACGTTGCCGCGGCGTCGACCGAACAGTCCGGGGGAGTGACGCAGATCAACAAGGCCATGTCCCAAGTCGACACGGTCACCCAGCGCAACGCATCATCGGCGGAGGAACTTTCAAGCACCGCAGAAGAATTGGCTGCGCAGTCCAAGCAACTGCAGCAGTTGATGACTTTTTTCCGCGTAGCAAGAGAACGACCCGTCAATCGCGGCGACGACGGCAAACAGCGCGTAGTCATGCCCCTGAACCCAGCGTTCAGGAGCAATTCGGCGCAGCGCAGCCACACTCAGCCGGTGAAGGGCAAGGCAGCGGAGGAAGCTAACTTCGCTCCCTTCTAGGGTGGACGCAGTCCGGCCCCGCAGGACCGATCGGCTTGGCGGCGGGAAAAAGCCGGGCGCATTCGAAGAAGCAAACGGCAGAAATGCGAGGAGTGAAATTATGGGAGCGTCGAACCAAGGGAAGAACCAACTCCCTCTGAGCACGGTGCAATACCTTACCTTCTTAACGGCGGGGGAGGAATATGCGATCAGCATTGTCAAGGTGAGCGAGATCGTCGAGTACGAGGCCGTCACCACCGTCCCCAACACTCCGATCTGGATCCGCGGTGTGACCAACCTGCGAGGCAGAGTCGTTCCGGTGGTCGATCTCGCGGTGAAGTTCGGATTGCCAGCCAGCCGCACTACTAAGTTCTCCTGCATCATCATCACCGAAGTGATGTTCCAGGGCGAGAAGCTGACCATGGGGGTTCTGGCCGACTCGGTGAGCCAGGTCATCGATCTTTCCGCTGACGAAATCGAAGCGACCCCGCCTTTCGGCACTCGGGTCAAAACCGAATACTTGCTCGGCATGGGAGCCCTGGGCAAGAAATTTTGCCTGATTCTTGATATCGACAAAGTGCTCTCCGCCGACGAATTGCTGGCGGTGACGGACTCGGTTGCCGTGGAAGGGCCATCGGAAGCAGTCATCGATGCACCAGCCAAAGAGAAACACTTCGAGACGGGAGCGTAGTGTTGCCCGCTGGAACTGCTGCAAGCAAGCATTCAGGAGCGCCCCGCCATGGCGACGCGTGCCTTGAGCAACCACCCCACCTCTCGGTCAGTCCCGCCCTGTTCCAGAAGTTCCAAAAACTAATCTACGCCGAAACCGGCATCTGGCTGGGAAGCTCAAAAACGGCTTTGTTGTGCGGGCGGCTCTTTCGGCGGCTTCGGGCGCTGGAGATTACTACTCTGGAAAGCTACTACGAATGCGTCGCACGACCGGACCAGCACGAGGAACGCGCCCGGATGATCGACGCCATCACCACCAATGAAACCCGCTTCTTCCGCGAGCCCAGGCAGTTCGAATTCATGCTGCAGAGAGTGTTTCCTAGCTGGCAGGCGGACGCTGAGAACGGGTTGCGCCCCAAGAGAGTGCGAATCTGGAGCGCCGGGTGCTCTTCAGGGGAAGAACCGTACACCGTGGCCATGTTGCTGGCCAAGCATCTTCCCTCGGCGGAAGGCTGGGACGTGCAACTTCTGGCCACGGACATCTCGAACCGTGTGCTGGAAAAGGCACGGAAGGGAATCTATCCCATCGCGAGGGCGGCGGAGGTACCTAAGGACTTGCTGCACTGTTTTATGTTACGCGGAATGGGGGAGCGCCAAGGCGAGATCAAAGTGAAAGTCGAAATCCAGCAGATGGTCGACTTCCGAAGGTTGAACCTGGACCAGGACTCCGATCTCGTCGAAGGTCCCTTCGACGCCATCTTTTGTCGCAATGTCCTGATCTATTTTGACGCGGCTTCCAAGCAAAGGGTAATCGCGACCCTTATCCGTCATCTCATAGCCAACGGTCTCTTGTTCGTGGGACACGCCGAGAACTTGAGCAGCATATCCTCCCAGCTAAGGAGCCTTGAGCCGACTATTTACACAAAGACAGGGGACAAACCGGATCTGTGAAGACGGCGTAAAGAGCGTGCCACATATGCATGGAGATAGCCTGCAAGTCCTGGTCGTGGATGATTCGGCGATGGTCCGCCAAGTGATGCAGGCCATCCTGGGCACGGATCGCAGGATCAACGTCAAGGCTGCCGCGGACCCGCTGATTGCATGGGCAAAGATGCAAAAGGAACCTCCCGATGTTGTCATCACGGACTTGGAAATGCCGCGCATGGATGGCCTGACATTCATCCGCAAAATCATGGCGGAAATGCCTACGCCAGTTGTGGTCTGCTCCGGTCTGGCTGCTCGCGGCACCGAGCTCGCCCTGCGTGCCCTCGAAGAAGGCGCGGTCGAGGTCATCACCAAACCCAAGGTTGGAGTGCGCGAGTTCCTGCACGAATCGGCCGTCACCCTTCTGGATGCGGTCTGGAGTGCATCGCAAGCGCAAGTCAGGCCGCGACCGCGGCCGGCTCTGGCGGCAGTGCCTCGCTTGACGGCCGATGCCATCCTGCCTCGCAAAGGCAAGCCCTGCAACCAGGGGACGCCGAACGGTGTAATTGCCGCAGGTGCATCGACGGGTGGAACCGAGGCTCTGCGTGTCTTCCTCGCAGCACTGCCGATCGACTGCCCGCCGGTCGTGATCGTGCAGCACATGCCCGAAGGCTTCACCAGGGCTTTTGCTGAACGCTTGAACAAGGAATGCGGAATAGAAGTCGCGGAGGCCCGGGATGGCGACCGCCTACAAACTGGCCAGGCCCTGATTGCTCCGGGCAACCGGCATATGCTCGTCAATCGCAGTGGCGAAGGCCTTGTCGTCCAGGTCATCGATGGGCCGCTGGTCTCACGCCATCGTCCGAGTGTGGATGTGCTGTTTCGCTCGGTGGCTATTTCCGCCGGCGCAACGGCGGTTGGCGTCATTATGACCGGCATGGGCGACGACGGCGCTCAGGGCCTGGGTGAGATGAAGGAAGCTGGAGCCGCCACCATCGCACAGGACGAGGCAAGCTGCATAGTGTTTGGCATGCCGAAAGAGGCAATTTCCCGCGGCGCCGTGAATGTCGTTGTGCCTTTGGAGCAGATCGCCAGCACGGCCCTGAGCGCACAGATAGGCAGGCAGATGAAAGAAGAGCTGCTAAGGAAACGATGACGAAACCAAGACGTGGCTCACGGACGTCCTGGCTTGGTTCTGGCACGTCAGCCTAGGGGCGCGCTAGGAGGAACAGGATTGTGATTAGCCGGCAAACCTGGGGGAAGCCGAACGCGCTCTTCGGTGGCTGGGCGTTGCTACTGGCGCCACCTGAGAAATTCTTCGTGTCCTGCAAAAATCTCGACAAACAGACGTCCGATGCGCTGTTTGAAGGTCAAGGGCTGCGCCTCGCCTGTTTCCGCAGTTTCGGTTTTTGCATCCAGCTTTGGATCGAGGGCGGGAGCAGCACCAGTAGCCATTCGGTTCGGTGACTCCTCTGGGGTTGACTCGGTCACATCGCGTTACAATTTGGATTATGGAAATTCCGCAACGCAGCGAGGCTGCGCCTTATTACTTCAAGTATATTGACCGGGTATCGAGCGACGACATTGGTGGGCGCGCTCGGGATCCAGTTGGACGAAACCCTTCCGTTTCTGCGTGGTATTTCCGAGGAGAAGTCGCTTCACCGCTACGCGCCGGACAAGTGGAGCATCCGCCAGGTATTGAGTCATGTTAACGATTCGGAGCAGGTGTTCCTGTTTCGCGCCTTCTGGTTTGCGCGTGGTTTCGACAGTCCGCTGCCGAGCTACGACCAAGATATTTGCGCGGGCCGACGAGTTTTCCTGGGCCAGCCATATCGGGGCGTTCCAGGGAATCCGGCGGGCGGCGGTGGGCCTTTTTCGTAATCTGCCGGCTGAGGCCTGGACGCGCAGCGGCGTTGCCAGCGGGAATTCCTTTACTGTAAAAGCGTTGGCCTACATTGTGGCTGGGCATCTTGATCACCATCGGGCCGTCCTCCAGGAACGGTATCTTTAAGTTCTGTTGGTTTCCCTTGGCGGCCAAAGCCTTTATTGATTCCAGGACGTTTACCACAGCGTTGCAAGCGCTTTGCCCCCAAAGCACGGTTCCAGTTCTCTGAAGCCGCCATCTCAAAAGGGGGTTCATGAGCCAGCTGTGGGTCATCCGTCACAGCGGTTTCGAGTATCCACAGGCTAGAATCGCCGCGTGGCTAAAGGTCTCAACCGGTTCCTGCTTCCCGCTTCTGCCGTTTTGGGGCGGATTCCGCTTTGGGCTTCTGCCGGTTACTTAAGTACAGGTGCCGGAGACACGTTTACCCCTCGCCCAGTCTCCCGTAAGTTAGAAGCTCTACCCGCGCGCAGTCTCCCCACGGCTCGGGTTCTCTCTTGGAGTGTGTGGATGCCTACGCCTGACAAGCTTGAATTCGGTCTTCTGCCGGAGCGGCGCATGGACTGGCGCACGCTGGCGACTAGCTATGGGATCGAAGTGTTTCTTATTTTGTTGTTGCTGGGGGCTGGGTTCTTCTTTCCGGACACGCTGCGGCTGCGGCAGCGATACACGGTCACGGAGTTGATCCCGAGGCCCGATTTGAAGCCGGAACCGGCCAAGCCCAAAGCGAAGGTTCGGCGTCCCGCGGTGATTCCCAAGCTGCCGCCGCCGGTGGCTTTCCCCACCGCGAAATTGTTTGTGCCCAAGGATATTCGCACCCGCAAGAAGAAAGAGGAGGAAGAAAAGGCTCCTAAGCTCGAAGCTAAGTTCAAGTCTCCTGAATTAGCAGAGCCGGCCAGTGCAATGCCGGCGAGAATCGTGTACACGGGCGCGTTTGGCAGCTCGGCCACCCCCACCGTCAGCGCGCCCATCCAGAAAGTGCAGACGGGAGGATTCGGCGATCCTAACGGTCTCAAGGGACAAGGCAAGGACAATGCCCATCTTACGGCCACCCAGCTGGGGTCATTCGATTTGCCCGAAGGACCGGGCTACGGCAACGGATCGGGCGGAGCGAAAGGCATGAAAGGCACCATCGCCAGCGCGGGTTTCGGAAACGGGATCGCGCAGGCCGACAATCGAAATCGAGGCGGCGCGGTGCAGACTGCGGGATTCGGAGCGCAGGAAGTTTCTCATGCCGGGGCCAAGGTTGCCCAGGCGGACAGTGGTCCCGCCACCACGGAAGTAGAAATCATCTCCAAACCCAGGCCGGCTTATACGCCGGAAGCCCGCCGGCTCAAGTTGGAGGGAGAAGTGCTGCTCGAAGTGTTGTTCGGCGCGAATGGGCAAGTGCATGTAAACCGCGTGGTACGCGGTTTGGGCCATGGGTTGGATGAAGCGGCCGTGAGCGCTGCCAGTCAGATGCGGTTCAAGCCGGCGCAGCGCCTGGGTTCAGCGGTGGATTCCACGGCAATCGTGCATGTGGTTTTCCAGTTAGCGTACTGAAAGTTTTGCAGAGACGAGATAGAGAGAGGACCAGAGTCATGCGTACTTGGAAATGGATGCTTACTGCTTTCCTGTTGATCACGCTGAGCGCCATGGCGCAACAGATAACGGATCAATCGCCGTCAACGAACGCTGGGCAAGCGAGCCCTGGGCAAGCGAATGCTGCCGCGTCGCAATCCGCGACCACGCCAGCGCCGACGGCTCAACCGGTTGCATCGCAGCCGGTCAAGCCGGCGTCGGGAGAATCCGCGGCCGCGCCGTCGGCTGTCACTTCGGGGGCTCCGCCGACGACTATGGATCAGGTGGTGGATCGCGCCATCTTACGCGAGCATGCGCTCATGGACATGTTGAAACCCCGGACGCCGCTGGTCGAGACCTATCTCCAGAATCTGAAGCCAGATCCGAAACTCGGACCTGTGCCCAGTGAGGACCACTACTTCCTCGGCCGGTTGGACCTCGGCCAAAGCGTGGACCGGCGCGACTATCTTTCCAAGGACGAAAGCTTCGAGAAGAATCTGCTGGGCGGAGTGAGCAAGCTGTTCAAGTTTGAGTACAAGCCCATGGGCTTCTCCTGGATGATCTTCGCCGATCGCGAGGACTTCGACCGTGGCCATTACGGGTTCAAGTACGTGCGCCGCGAATTTCTGGGCGACGTGCGTTGCCTCGTGTTCGATGTAACCCCCAAGAAAGATGCCGGCAAAGGCCGCTTCCTGGGCCGCATCTGGGTGGAAGACCAGGAGTACAACATCGTCCGGCTGAACGGTACGTATGCGCCCCGGCCGAGAAACGCCATGTACTTCCACATGGATAGCTGGCGCCTGAACCTGATCCCCGGCTACTGGGTTCCGGCGTACATCTACAGTGAAGAAGGTGATTTCAGCTACGGCGCCAAGGACAGAATGGCATTCAAGGCGCAGAGCCGCATCTGGGGCTATGACTTGAAGAAGGGCTCGAAGGAAGACGAACTCACTTCACTGAGAGTTGACTCGGTGAAGGACGAGACGCCGTCGACGATGGATGCGTCTCCGCTGGAAGCTCAGCGGCAATGGCAACAGCAGGCTGAGGATAACGTGATCGAGCGCTTGCAGGAGTCGGGTTTAGTGGCTCCGGAAGGCGAAGTCGACAAAGTCTTGCTGACCGTAGTCAACAACCTGATCGTCACCAACAATATTGAGTTGCCGCGTCCGGTGCGGACTCGGGTCATGATCACTTCTCCGCTGGAAACCTTCAGCGTGGGCAACACCATCGTGGTCAGCCGCGGGCTGATCGACGTGCTTCCCGACGAAGCCAGCCTGGCGATGGTGCTCTCGCACGAACTGGCGCACATTGTTCTGGGACACAACCTAGGCAGCAAGTTTGCCTTCAACGACCGCATGTTGTTCTCCGATGAATCGACTTACAGCAACTTCGGCTTCCGGCACAATCCCGACGAAGAAACCGCCGCCGATGCCAAGGCCATGGACCTGCTGAAGAACTCTCCTTATGCGCAAAAGCTGGATGTGCCTTCGTTGTTTCTCAAGGAACTTTCCGAGCGCGCTCCCGAGCTCTCTGCTTTGTTGACCGCCCATCTAGGCAACAGCTTCACCACCGACAAAGGGCAACTGATGAGGCTGTCGGCGCTCGCCGCCACTGGTCCGGCTTTGGATCCGAACAAGTTGGATCAGATCGCGGCACTCCCCATGGGTGGACGGGTGAAATTGAATGCCTGGACGGACCGCGTGGAACTTACCAAGTCCGCGCCGGTGGCGATCATTTCGGCGCGCGACAAAATGCCGTTTGAGGTCACGCCGTTCTTTCCGCGACTGAGCCGCCTCATCACCGACACCAATCCCGCGAACACCACCTCGGCGTCCAATACAACGCCGAGCAACTAGACCGATGGAGGACGGGCGCCCTCGCCCGTCTGTCCCACCAAAATTCCCAACGAGTTGATGGAAAGCGCAGGCCGGGACCGGAAGCAATTCCGGCGTTCCGGCCTTCGTCTTTTTCTGGTAGCGCGATTTATGTTCGGGCTCTACACGCCACCACAGCGCAATCAGAACCAGGTCTTGGCCTTGTAGGCGCAATACTCATCGCCGAAGGCCTCAGTAAGTACCCGCTCCTCGCGCCTGACCCGGATATACTGAGTCAGGTTCATCAACACGAAAACCGCGGTCCAGATGTACCAGCCCAGAGCCAGGAATTCGCCGAGAAATGCGAGCCCTCCGAAGATATAGATCGGATGGCGGATCTTGGAATAAAGTCCATGCGTCACCAGCTTCTTGGCCTCAGCTCGCACTGCGAATGAAGTGCCAATCTGATGGCGAGCCAGCATCCACAGGCAAAAAGCTGGCACGGAGATGGCGGCGCCGATCCAGTGATGCCCATCGTTTCGCCAGCCCATGCCCGCGACTGCCACAAGAATGAGATACGTACCGAGGTCGAGGAATCGCAGCCAGTTCATTTCACGCGACATTTTCATTTCGCATTTTCGAGCACAGGCATTGTAATCCGGCTTGCGCAGTTAACGAGGCTGGGCGTTAAGGGAAGTGAGACTGCACCCGCGGGTTAGCGAGGCCGGCCTCTACAACGAGCCGGAACAATAAATCAGGCCTCATTGCGTTGATTCATTTGCTTTGGAGAGATTACTCGTCGCAATCCGCGTAGTACTCGGGCAGGTGGCCGGGCGCCAGGAAGGTCGGCGAATCATCTTCTTCGAAACGGCCAAGCAATTCATCGAGCAACTGCTGCGTGGAGGTCGCCCCTGCCACGCCTGGGCTGGAATTGGAATCAGCAAGTTCCTGCGCCTGATCGAGGGTCAGGACTGCTTCGAGTTCTTCCACAGCGCTCATTGCCGGCCCCACATCCTTCGAAGCTCATCCACCACTTCTCAATTATGTTGGAAGGTGCGTACTTTCGATAGATTACCAACGGTCGTGATCTTCTTTGACCGAAGCCAAGTCCGCGCGGCCCTTGACGATGTGGGAACAGGTGCTGCGCACTTATCCATTAGTCAAAGGCAATGCTAGCGGCGTTCCCGCCGAATCTTCATGGCTGAGAACCACTCGTCTCCTGCGCTGGTTGGTTGCTGGTGGACGATTGCTGCAGCTTGTGGTCAATTCCTTCTCGATCAACAAACGGGGAGGCTCGATGAAATTTCCCCCCGAGCAAATTTCCGCTGGCCAGTGCTCTCCCCTGGTCGACCAGTTCTGTGTAAAACCTTTCATATTGACAGCCTGGTCGTGGAGACGAGAGACTTCTCTCTTGAATGTCGTTGTGCAAGCCCCGCCCTGCGACTAGACGAGTCCACCCCGGAGTTTGATCTGCGACACGAACTTCTGAGTATGCGGGCGTAAGCCCGATGCGAATAGGATTGCCATAGGCTGTGGGGATCTTGGCGCGCAAAGCAGGCATCCTAAGTGGCACGCATCAGGAGGGCGCGGGTCGACGCGCGCGCCGCGACTGCGCTGAGAGACCGAATTGACGAAAATCTGGAGGTTTCATGCTAGCTTTGCCACGCCAAGGACGCAGTTCGGCTGAGGTGAATCCATATTCTGACGCGCGGTATTCTGATTCTCCCTGGAGCGCGGATTACCTTCCTTTGCGAACCGACCGAGGATCGCCAAACCTGTTCTGGTTAATCTGTTTCAGCCTGTGCACGGCGCTCGTGAGCTCAGCGACCGACGTTGTCACCTATCACAACGACATCGCGCGCACCGGTCAAAACCTTCAAGAGACGATCTTAACCACCGGCAACGTCAACTCCTCCAGCTTCGGCAAGCTGTTCACTTTTCCGGTGGACGGCGTGATTGATGCAGAACCCTTGTACCTTTCCGCAGTCTCAATTCCAGGCAAGGGAAAGCACAATGTCGTCTACACCGTCACGGAGAACGATAGCGTGTACGCCTTCGACGCCGACGCCGGGACTCTGCTGTGGCAAGTGTCCGCCCTGGGACTCGGCGAGTCCCCTTCCGATGACCACGGCTGCTTCCAGATCACTCCCCAAATCGGCATAACTTCGACTCCTGTCATTGATCGTGCCAGCGGTCCGCACGGCACCATCTATGTGGTCGCGATGAGTAAGAACTCTTCGAACTACTTCCAGCGTATTCACGCTCTGGACATGACCACTGGAGCGGAAGAGTTCGGCGGGCCGGTTGCGGTCATGGCGAGGTACCCGGGCACCGGTGACAACAGCCATCACGGTTACGTCATTTTTGATCCGGGACAGTACGCGGAGCGACAGGGGCTGCTCTTGCTAAACCATATCCTCTACACTGCGTGGACTTCCCATTGCGACAACCAGCCCTACACCGGATGGTTGATCGGCTACAACGAGAGCACGCTCGCGCAAACCGCTGTGTTGGATGTGACCCCCAATGGCAGTGAGGGCGCGATCTGGCAAAGCGGAGCCGGAATCGCCTCCGACGGGAGTAACCTCTTCTTTCTGGACGCCAACGGCACTTTCGACACCACCCTGAACAAGAAAGGTTTCCCCACCAAGGGAGACTATGGAAACGCTTTCCTCAAAGTCTCAACCACCGGCCACAAACTCCGCGTGGCTGACTATTTCAATATGTTTGACACGGTTTCGGAATCGAATAACGATTTAGACCTGGGTTCCGGAGGCGCCGTGGTACTGCCCGCCATGAAAGACGCCAGGGGCAAGATTCGCTACTTGGCCATCGGCGCTGGCAAAGACCAGAACATCTACATTGTGGATCGCAACAACATGGGAAAGTTCAATCCCAACAACGACAATGCCATCTATCAGGAGATCGACGGGGTGCTTGGCGGCGGCGAATGGGCCACGTCGGCCTATTTCAACGGGAACGTCTACTATGGGCCGCAAGGAAACAACCTGCTGCAATTCCAGTTTTCGCAGGCCAAACTCTCTGCCTCTCCGCATTCCAAAAGCGCAGCCTCGTTTACCTACCCGGGCACCACGCCGAGTGTTTCCGCCAATGGATCGAACCACGGCATCGTCTGGGCCATCGAGCACAGTGATCCCTACGACATACTGCATGCTTACGATGCCACGAACTTGGCGAACGAGCTTTACAACTCGAACCAGGCGGGAAATCGGGATCAATTCGGAAGCGCCAGCCACTTTGGCACTCCGATGATTGTCAACGGAAAAGTCTATGTGGGCACTACGACCGGGGTCACGGTTTTTGGGTTGCTAGGGCACTAGAATAACCTAGCTTTCCACATCGGCCCCAGCTCTCAGGCCAGCGAAGGAACCGCTTTTTTCGACTCCCGCCGGGGCGTGCGCTCTGGGATCAACGCCAGTCGCTTTAAGAGCAACTTCTCGCGGGCGAGGGCTACCGCCAGCGCTCTCACCTCGGTCTTGAGCGCCGCCCGCAGTTCGATGATCCGGCAGCCGAGTTGCACGCGGGCGCGAAGTTCCTCCCCCTGGACGGGCTTGGTTACGTAGTCATCCGCGCCGGCTCGAAGTCCGGCAACGATGTCGGCCGCGTTGTTTCTTGCCGTGAGCAGAATCACGTAAATGCCCGCGGTTCGCCGCTCGGCTCGCAATTGCCGGCACACCTCCAGGCCCGTCATTCCCGGCATTACCCAGTCGAGGATTGCCAGAACCGCTCCGTGTTCTTCCCGAAGGCGCGCCAACGCCGTCGGACCGTCTTCGGTGACCGTCAGCTCGAATTCCGAAGACAACAATTGCGTCAAGAGTTTGCGGAACAGCGGTTCGTCTTCAGCGATCAAAACTTTCACAAGGACGCTCCCGAGAGCCTCTTTCCATCGCCGTAGGCACTGCGCACTTCCCCGATTCGGCGAACGCTCATCCATTAAGAACATCGTCCCCTAAGACAGAAAACTTTAGTACCGAAAGACACGAATCAAAAAGCCGTTAGTGGAATCAGATTGGGCTGGACCTTGGGCTGCCGTCCCCACCTATTCCTGGGACGCTTCCCCAAGCCGTCGTTAACCGGCCGGACGCCGATCTCATATGTAAAATCTTTGCCAAAACGCGACAGAAAGTGTCTCGACCGCTCGACAAAAGGCATATACTCCGTAACAAGCGTTTGGGGGTGAGTCATGAAGACCCCGTTTTTTCGTTGTGCTTTTTTCATCTTCGCGTTGAGCACGTCGGCTTGGGCCCAAGGTCGCTCCGGCGGCGGCAAGCCGCCTGCGGCCTCCCCCGGTTCCAATCTGCCCTCAAATTTCCCCACAGCCGGCACCAACGCTCCCGCATCAATGCCGTTAGGCATTTTCGTTACCGGCAAGGTTGTTCTGGATGACGGAACTGAACTGACCGAGCCCGTCATGATTCAGACCATCTGCCGGGGCCAAAGACACAGCGAAACCTACAGCGATGCGCACGGCAGTTTCAGCTTTCAATTCGGAGACCCCAGCCCGGTTGCGGCCGCCGCCATCAGTGATGCCAGTAGTACGAGCGCGAACAATCGGGTGGCCGGGCTATCTGCGCAGTCTATCGGAGATTGCCAACTCCAGGGCGTGCTGGCAGGCTTCTCATCTCCACTAGTCGAACTTGCCAGCCACGCGAATCTGATGAATAGCGTCGAAGTGGGCCGAGTCCCGCTACACCGCTTGGCCCAAGTGGAAGGCACCAGCATCAGCGTGACTAGCGCCCTCGCCCCCGCCCCCGCCAAAAAAGCCTTCGCCAAGGGCCTCGAACAGGAGAAGAAAGGCAAGTGGGACGACGCCCAGAAATCATTCGAGAAAGCGGTTCAGATTTATCCTCGATATGCCACCGCCTGGTATCAACTGGGGCGGCTGCAATTGCACAACCAATTGCAGAGCCCATCGCCCAACCAATTGCCCAACCCAGACGCGCCCTCGGCCAAGCACTCCTTCGAGCAGGCCGTTGCCGCCGATTCGAAGTACGTCAATCCCTACGACGGATTGGCGCAATTAGCCATGCTGGCCAGCGACTGGCACGGTGTCGTTGACATCACCAGCAAGCTGCTCTCCTTGAACCCGGTAAATTTCCCGGACGCCTATTACGACAACGCAGTCGCCAATTGTTACCTGAGCAATTTTGACGATGCGGAAAAAAGCGCGCTGCAGGGAGTCCGCGTGGATGACGCCCATCAGATTCCCAAGCTGCAATACCTCCTCGCCATGATTCTCCTGCACAAACAGAACTACCAGGCAGCCTCCGAACACATGCAACAATTTCTCAGCTTGGCCAAACAGCCGGAAGACGTCGACCTCGCCAAAAAGGGCCTAGCCCAAATCGAAAAAGTCTCCGCCAGCGCCCAACCTCCGGTCGTGAACCTGGACAAATAACCCAGCTTCACTCGTGAAGGGATGCTCGTGTGTGGATGCGAGTGTGGATGCGAGTGTGCGGATGCTAATGTGGGGACGGGTCTTCGACCCGTCCAGGCGGAGCAAAGCTCCGCAGGCCCTTTGCTCGAAGCATCGCCGGTAGCCTGATCAGATAACTGAGTCGGCTCCTAAACGACCGAGTAGACTTGGTGGGCTCAAGCCAATCAAGGCGCGGACCAAAGGAGCCGAACACCGTATCGAATCAAGCCAGCCTACAGTTCCGCCTTCGCCTACGAATTGATCTCACAATTCAAACTGACTTCCTCAAACTGCTGCGCAGTCCATTCCATGATTTCCTCCTTCTTTGGGTTGCCCCAGCGGCCGGCGGTGCTGGCCAAAGCTTCGTTTAGCGCGGGTGGCCGCGTGTTGCGCGCCAACTCGATCCCTTCTCGTTGCAGCAGCACCCGCAACTTGCGCGCACCCCAGTCGGGATAGCGCCGCCGCAACTCCAACACCCGTTGCTCCTCCGCCCCTTCGGTTCGCCGCGGACTCTTCTGCGGACGCCGGCTGCGTTCCGCGATGCCCTCTACTCCGCCCCGACGATAGCTCTTCAACCACTCGTAGCCCACCGGCCGCGAGATGGCCGGTGGCCCACCCATTCCAAGTCCAACCTAAGTCACATATAAAACGGGGTGCCCCACCCTTCCGCGTTCTGTGCGGAGGGTGGGAGGCGAGAACATACAATCCACCAAGGCGATATGGGTAATGCGGAGTTTGCGCTGCGAGACCTGGCTACCACCATTTTCCCCTTGACTCAGGCTCCCATTAACGGCTAACATAATGACAACATCATTAGCTGTCTGATAACAGCAGTGGCTCTTTAGGCTCTTTGACAATCTCAAGATTGCCCGGCAGGCCGACCGCCGGATGCAGTCCAGAAACCTCCAAAACATCCTCACTAAGTCCTTTAGAAGTGATATTTTAGAGGGTATCCCAAAACGTGCTGCCTGTTTTCATGGACTTACGAGGCAGAAAAGCTCAAGGATATCTCCTCCATAAGTCCTTTAGAAGGGATATTTTACGGGGGTATCTGGAGAACCGCCCCTTTGTTTTCATAGATCTGGCAGGGAAACGTATTTTGGGGGGTATATATCCTGTACTCAACAGTAAACACATCGATACGCATATTTACTCATGGGTAACTATACCAACCGCGATGACTCGCGCAACTCACCCTCGCAAAAATCGCATCGACCCGGATCGGGAAGAATCAACAGAGTCCGCAGTAAGTTTTGTGCAAACAATTTCCTGACTCTGCTACCATGAGCCTCACATAGAAAATGGACTGCGGCGGGAGTTTGGTGTGACTGATCCAGCGAATTCTGGGCGGGTGCGCAGGAGCAGGTCCCGCCAGCGCAGGCGGGTTCGCCGGACCGTTTTGGCGTTTGCCCTGCTGGGACTCGTCTACCTTGGGGCCTGGTGGACTTTTTCAGTCCGCTCTTCCTGGTCTTCCCACGGCAACTCAGATCAAGCCGACCTCAAGTGGACGCAGGGCAACCTGAGTCAGAACCTGGCCCATCTTGCAAGCGCATCGGTTTCACCGCCGCTTACTCTCCCGCAGCGCGTAGTTTATCCCTACTCCGTTATCCCTGGAGGAATCCAGACTGCAGACGATCTCCGCCAGGTGAGTGAGCATGATCGCCTTGTCGGTAGTCACTACGCGGGCTTCGATTTTCGCAATGCCAGAATCGTCGAGCTCGACCAGCACAAGCTGGTCTATCTCTCCTACCGGATGGGCGACAGAGTTTTCTGGACCGGGAAGAGAATCAGCTTGCACAAAGGCGAGAAGCTGATCACCGACGGAAGAATGACTGCCCGCACTCGCTGTGCAAACCAGATTTCGGAAAAGGCACAGCCGGCAGTTTCGCCCGCGGAGCCTCCCGCGGCAAAATTCGAGGAGCCTTTCTTCAGCGCAACCGGACAGATTCCGTTCCCCGGTGACAACGCCTTGGGGCCGTCGCGGGAGTTTTCAGGGCTCGGTGGCGCGGGCCCTCCCGGATTGCAGACCTCAAGTCTCGCGCCCTTTCCCGGAGGCGGGCTTCCGCCAGTTTTTCCCCCGCCGATTCCGTCCAAGGCGTGCCCTCCCGGAGAAGTCTCGACGGGACCGAACAGCCCTTGCCATCACCACAAGCCTCCGCCTCCGGTGCCTGAGCCCGCGACCATGCTGCTGGTTTCCTCGGGGATCGCGGGAATCTACTGGCGGCGCCGAAAAGCTGCGGCGAATCCGTCGTCTCCAAGTTCGTACGAGTTGCGTCCGCGCCATCGGCTCCGTTAAGCTCACCTCCGCCTGAATTTTGCCGGAGGGAGCCCCACGTGCGCCGTTTCCTGCTTGTCGCATGCTTTATAATTTTCGTTCTTTCATTTATGTCCAGTCTCGCTGGCGCTCAGTCCATGCAGTTGTTCGTTGATCTGAGCGACGCGCCCCGCAACATCTATCACTCGCAGCTCACGATCCCGGTTCAGCCAGGTCCACTCACGCTGGTTTATCCGAAATGGATTCCCGGCAATCATCGTCCCGCCGGACCGATTGCCAATGTCACCGGCATAAAGATGGAAGCCGCTGGCCAAGCGTTGGCGTGGCAACGCGATCCCGTGGATATGTATGCCTTCCACGTTGACGTGCCCGCGGGCACGAACGAGTTGCAGGTTTCGCTCGATACCATCACCGACGACGGCAGCGCGGGCGCGAGCGGACCGTCGGCGACCACGAACGTTCTCGACTTGAACTGGAATCAAGTTGTGCTTTATCCGCAAGGCGCGAGTTCGGATGAGGTGCAGGTCGCTCCGTCGATACAGCTTCCTGCGGGATGGAAATTTGGGACCGCTCTGATTCTGTCGAGTCTGATCGATGGACACGACGCGAAGAATCCGGATATGAGGAGATTTAAGCCGGTGTCGCTCACGACCCTGGTTGATTCGCCTTTGATTGCGGGAGAACATTACCGTCGAATCGTTCTTACCTCGCCAGGCGAAACTCCCGTACACGTCATCGACATGGTCAGTGAGAGCGAGGCCGGATTGGCGATGACGGCTGCGGACGAGGCGGCGTACCGCAAGCTGGTGGCGGAGACTGGGGCTTTGTTCGGGGCGCGTCACTATCTCGAATACCACTTTCTGCTGACGCTCAGCGACGAGGCTGGTCATCACGGTGTGGAGCATCATCAGTCCAGCGACAACAGCGTGCGAGAGCGCACGCTGCTCGATCCCGATCTCCGCCTGACGGAAGCGGGCCTGCTGCCGCACGAGTTCACCCATTCGTGGAATGGAAAGTATCGGCGACCTGCGGGATTGGCCACGCGCAATTATCAGGATCCAATGGTCGGCGATCTGCTCTGGGTGTACGAAGGTCTGACCGAATATCTGGGAAATGTGCTGACGGCGCGTTCTGGGCTGTGGACGCCGGAACAGTATCGCGAAGCCTTGGCGGCAACCGCGGCGATGCTGGACCATCGCGCGGGGCGCGCCTGGCGTCCGCTGGAGGATACGGCGCGGTCGGTGCAGATTCTGCGCATGCAGGGGCCGGAGTGGCAGAGTTGGCGGCGCAGCCTGGACTACTATCCCGAGGGGGAACTGATCTGGCTGGAGGTGGACACGATCATCCGGCAAGAGAGTCATGGGCAGAAGTCGCTGGATGATTTTTGCCGTCTTTTTCATGGGGGTGAAAGCGGTCCTCCAAAAGTTGTGGCTTATACGTTCGACGATATAGTGCACGCGCTGAATCAGGTCACGCCTTATGACTGGGCCACCCTTTTGAAGGAGCGAGTGAACTCAACTAAGGCGGGCGCGCCGCTGGGCGGGATCGAACGGGGCGGATGGCGACTGGTTTACAACGATCAGCCCAATGTGCTCATCCAGGCGGGAGAGAAACTGCGCAAGTCCGTGGACGCTTCCTACTCGTTGGGCTTTGTGGTCAAGGAAGACGGCGAGTTCTCGGACGTAGTCCATGCGGCGCCGGCTTATGCGGCGGGGATTGGTCCGGGGATGAAGTTGGTGGCGATCAATGGGCGGGCGTGGTCCAAAGATGTTTTGCTCGATGCGCTGCGGGCGTCGAGCAACCAGCTGATTGAGTTGTTGGTGGAGAATGCGAAGTTCTTTAAGACTTACTCCATTGCGTATCATGATGGAATCAGAAATCCTCATCTGGAGCGCATTGACGGGGCCGATGTACTGGGGAAGATTCTGAAGCCGCTGACGAAGTGAGCGTCATGATTTGCGGGCCGAATCCTTTCCCATTTTAGGACGGTTTACTGTTTAGTACTGGGTACCCCCCTCCCCCCTTGGCGTGCAAAATCTAGAAAACAAAGGATCAATTTTGCGACTATGTGCTAAATCTTTGAGTTTACGGGAGTTACACGCAAAATCTAGAGCACATTGGAGTTACGGTGGCTTGCGTTCCCGTTTTTCGAACCAATCAATGAGCCAGCCGAGCTCTCTTTCGCCCCGTGGGCGTTCCTGAGACTCTCTTTTCCGCGTTCGCGGGCGAGAACGCCTGCGCTCGCATTCGTCTTATTTACTCGGCAAGGGCCTCGTTTTCGTCAGGAAATCCAACTGGTGCACTACCCGCAGCCGCAGGGTAGTGCGTGGGTTCCCTGCGGGGCGTGAATCGAATTTCAGGCTTGGCGGCATGGCTGAAGCCATGCCCTTCCCGCTTGGTCAATGGGATAGCATTCCGTAACTGGCGGGTTTATTTGCCAAAGATCCGCATTATCCAGTAGATAATGCGTTTGTATATAGGTTATCTGATTGGAAACGCGGAGTCAATAAGAAAATCGTTGGGCGGAGGGCCGAATTGTGGGTTGTCGAATGCAGTGAGCATCGACCGCGGGTTCCAGAACAGCGGGTTCATGTGAGTCGCTACGGTGCAATCAAGCGGACCGGGACGGGAGAAGTGCCGGAGCCGCCGACGACGGGATTGGCGCCGTTGTTGGTGAGACTGCAGCCGACGACGTTGAGCACCGTAACGTTAATGCTGCCCGGGGGGGGTAGACTGCCACCGCCTGGGCCGTTGACCTGGTTTATGAATGCCTGCAGATACCCGACTACCGTGACCGGACCGCCGGTGGAAGTAAAAGGGGCATTGCTGTCGAAGATTGGAATGGTCACGATCGAATTGCTGGTCGAGACGAGGGTTGCACCGCTTAGGGCATGTATCTGATAAGGGGCTGAGAACATGATGAGCGGCTCGGTGAGCGAGTCTTGTCCGGCGCCTGGCCCTGAGGTTGAGGCGTGAATCAGGCATTCTGCTCCCAAAGGAGTGGCGTTGGTTCCGGGAGGGAGTCCTGGGTTTATGGTGTTGTCCCACTGAGCGTGGGCGGCACCGCCTCCGCATGACAGCACCTGGTACGAGGTAGCTACATCCGCGCATTCGATACTGTTCTCGTAGTCGGTTGCTCCAGCGCAGGCTGGGCAAATGTTCGGAGTGTTAGGCGTCGTCACCACCGCAGGCAGATAGTCAACCTGGGGGGGACTGGGGTGGGTCCAGGGCGGACCGGTGTCGACCGGTGAGCAAGCAGTGGGGACAAGGGAGCCACAATCGGAGACCAGGTCGAAAGGATGTCCTATCACGCCAGAATCCACGACCCAAGACCCAGTGTCAACAAACGGCGTGCCGTTGATAGGATCGGCGTTGGCGACCAGCCACGGCTTCACGCTTTTCGGAGCAATGGGGGTAAACGGGGTGGTGGTCGGCAGGTTGGCGGGGTTGTAGGCCTCGGCGGTGGCGGAGGCGGTCACGAAGGCGGCGCTACGTGCCCAGATCTTGGAAAAAAACGTGGGTAGACTGGCACTTTTCAAGGTGACTGTGACTTGATAGCTGCCTAAGGGGGTCGGGGGGGTCCCAGGGGAGAAATTGAAGGTCAGCGAGCCGGGCATCACCGGAAGCTGACCGCCCACAAGGTTGATTGTCGCCGGGGCCAAGATCATGGAATTAACCGCCGCAACGGCCATGGTTTGGGCCAAACCCGATGCAGTGCTGTAGTTGAGATCGGTTGTCGGCAGCGTGGTGAAGCCGGAATCCGCGATGGCTTTGGCAGCGGCCAGGGCGGCGGCATCGGCGGCCCTCTGAATCTCGCTACGGGCTACGTATAAGGTCACGATATCGACCGCCAAGGCGGCCATGGCCAGCAAACCCACCAGCGATATGGCGACGAGTATCATGGTCTGGCCGTGTTCGCGGGGACACCGTTGCGAAAGAAGTTTTTTCTGCATGAGCAACCTCAATCCATGTTGACGGCGGTGGCGTCGCTGTGGATGTCCGTGAGTGCGTAGTTGGCGCCGGGGACCAGCAACTGGATGACGCTGTTGAAATGCCATTGATATGGGTAAGTAATCGAGACGGTTGTGCAGAGCAGGTTTACCGAGTTCGCACCGACTGTCTCCTGCACTGGCACGCCGCGGCTGATGGTTAGCGTGAGCGTACGACCGGGGCATCCAGTGGTAGCGTTGTAGATCCACGAGAGCCCGCCGGCCGGAGTCTCGGTTGCGGTGCTTAGACCACAGTCATTGATTTTTGCCGTCTTCAGGTAGGCGTCCACGACGTAGCGCACGGCATCTACGGATGGCGGCGGGGAAACGGTGAAGTCGTTGGTGGGCTGAGCCGCACCGAAGCGCGCGCCTTCGCGCGCCGCGTTGTTCAGTTCCTGTTTCAGGTTGAAGGCGCCGCCGAAGTCGAAAATTCCCACGACCAACACCACCAGCAGGGGTAGAGCGACGGCGAATTCGATCAGGGCTGCGGCGTCGGTCTGACGAAGCAGGCGGAGGCGTTGCCGGAGTGGCCTCGCAGCGACCGCCGTCTCATCTTTCGGGAGGCTGGTCGCTTTCCGTCTCTTAGCCAGGGTTTGTGGGAATTCTGAAAAGTTCGCCTTTATTACCTCTGCGGCTGAAGCCGTTCCTGAGTGGAGAGCGTGGATCGCGGCGCTGAAAGAGTGTTCGCGAGCACTCGGTCGTCCCTCCGGGACTTGAATTATTTCTGCTGGTTTCCCAGCGCTGCCGCGCGGGGCTAAGCTGGTTCGCCCCTCCGGGGCTGGATGGTCACGCATTTCATCCCACCGGGTTGTCGGAAAACGATTTCTCACGCTCACACTGAGAGCGCTGCCCCAGCCTGGGGCGAGTCTTTTGGGGTTTCCCCCGCCGACGCGAAGAACCCAGATCCCTCGCTTCGCTCGGGATGGCAACAATGGGATGCGGTTCTCGCGGAACATGGTCCTAATATTCTCCCGTCATCTGCACGCCGGCGCTCAGCATAATTTTCTGCATGTTCAGGGAAGTGTACGGGAGGGCGAATTGGTAGGGATATTGGAACTCGACCGAAACTCCGCAAGCGGGGGCGCCGGAACCGTTGGGCGAAGTATTGGGTAGTTTTACGTTGTAGTAGACGCAGATCTGAGGTTTACCTGCACTGGGCGTTTGGCAACTCGATGACCCCCCTCCACACGCCGTGCGAGCAGTTCCAAGATTCGTGACTTGGGTGGGATCGAGGCTGGAAGCTTTGAGAGCTTGATTCACTTGATCAGCAATACTGTCTGGAGTCGGCAAACAGTTTATTCCGGTCGAGCACGACGTATTCGTGGGGCCAGTGCAGGTTGCACAGTTCGGGGCGGTTGCTACGCGGGCGCCTTCTCGCGCGGCGTGGTTAATGGTGGCGTAGACGTTGAAGGCGCGGCCGAACCAGTAGATGCCCAGCATGATCATGAAGAAAATGGGGATCACGAGCGCGGCTTCGGCGATCTCGGAGCCGTGGGTTCCGGATACGATTTTTTTCAGTCGACTCACTTCTGCTTCACTCCTGCACGCACGGGGGCGCGCGCGCCACACTGGCTCACGCGATTCCCCAGGCTTGGCGGCTGGTGTAGAGAATGACTGCGATGGCTACGGCTACGCCAAATGGAACCTTTACCAAATCTGGATTATCCAGGGTTAGGTCGGGTCCGGGCAAGTGCATGGTCAGGAGAGCGGCCAGCATGCGGGCCAGGTTGCGGGCGGTCTCGCGGATGCGCTTTTTCCAGACGACCATGATGGCAGCCATCAGACCGTTCACCAGGATTCCAAGGACCAGCACGGTCAGCAGGTTTTGCGGGCCGAGAAAAGCTCCCAGGGCGCCTACAAATTTCCAGTCACCGGCGCCCAGGCTGCGGATCAGGACAAACGGTAGAAGCAGGGCTAGGCCTAAGCCGGCTCCCAGCAGGGAAGCTTTGGCTCCGGGCCAGCCGTGCAGCCACGAATTGGCCGCAATGCCCAGTAGCAGGCCGGGGACGGTCAGCCAGTTGGGAATCCGGCGGGAGCGCCAGTCGGTCCATCCGGCGGCGATGGCTAGTAATGCGGGCAAAATTAATGCTCCTTCTCGGGCTATGGCCATGCGGTTATGGCCGTCATTTTCTCGGACTGCGGTGCTGGAGTATGCATTAAGAGTCCAGCTAGGCGGCGCTGCAACCTAAACCGCCAGAACAAGCGATTATGGGCGGATTGTCACACAGGGCCGGGGGCAAGTCAATGTTACCGGAGCTATTCGCCTTTTCGCCTGCGGTGGTGAAGGCGGACTTTGCCTAGGGCACGCCTCAACAGGCTGCTGAAAAAGTGATATTGCGATCCGCAGCGCCTGCAGGCGCTACTGATTTTGTGGCAGTTACGGCATCGCTGAAGCGATACCCTGATACGAATCCAGCATTTTTCATAAGCCGGTAAGGGCGCGAACAAGTAGCCGAGTCTCCGACCTTCGCGGGACTGGGCAGAGCCAGACCTTAACGGCAGACCTTAACCGCGGGCGACTATCAAATATTCCTGACGGCAGCTTTTCGCTAGGCCGCGACGTCTGCCGGTTCGGAGAGTATGGTTTGCGTGGCCGTGTCTTTTTCCAAAACCGGTACACGCGTTTTCGCCACCAGCATGTAGATGGACGGCACCACGAACAGGGTAAAGGCTGTGCCGATGATCATGCCGCTCACTAGCATGATGCCGATGCTGTTGCGCGCTCCGGCTCCCGGGCCTTTGGCCAGAACCAACGGAAAGTGTCCGATCACGGTGGCTGCAGTGGTCATCAGGATTGGCCGCAAACGGGTGCCAGCCGCCTCGATAATCGCGGCAAGCTTGTCGGTCCCTTTCTCTTGCAGTTCGTTGGCAAACTCCACAATGAGGATGCCGTTTTTCGAGACCAGGCCGACCAGCGTGATCAGACCGACCTGACTGTATATGTTGAGCGTGGTCAGGCCCAGGAACGAGAATAGCAACGCTCCGGAAATAGCTAGCGGCACCGAGCCTGCAAGAATGATGAATGGATCGCGGAAGCTCTCGAACTGGGCCGCCAGCACCAGGTAGATCAGGATCCCCGACAACAAGAAGGTGCCGAGAAACTTGCTGCCTTCGGCTCGGAGCTGGCGCGATTCGCCCGCGTAGTCAACCGTGAAACCCTGCGGCAGGATTGCTTTGGCCTCGTCCTCGAGCATTCGGAGGGCCCGGTCCAGCGGCACTCCGGGCGGGATCACGCCCTGGATGCGCACCGCATTGAGCTGCTGAAACTTCTTCAGTTCGCGCGGTTCGGTTGTGGTGCGCAGATGTGCGAAGGTTGACAGCGGCACCAGCTTGTTCTGCGATCCGGTGACGTAGATTTGCGAGAGTTGTTCAGCCGTCAATCGCTCCGCGCGCTTGACCTGGGGAATGACTTTGTAGCTCCGCCCCTGAATGCTGAAGCGGTTTACGTAGTTGCCGGAGAGCAGGGTGGAAAGATCCTGGCCGGCCTGGCTGAGGTCCACCCCCTGGGAGCGGAGTTTGTCGCGATCGAACACGACTTCTACCTGCGGCTGGTCGAACTTGACGTCGGAGTCGGCGTAGATGAACAAGCCGCTGGCAAAGGCCTTGCCCACAAGCTGCTTGGCGAATTCGACAAGTTGCTGCGGCTCGGCCGGCGACGCGATCACGAAATCGACCGGGAAATCCCCGCCGCCGGGCAATGGAGGCGGCGTCAGCGGGATCACGCGGATGCCCGCAATCTTCGACAGCGGCCCAGTAGATTCGAGCAAAAGTTGTTGCGCGGTCTTCTTGCGCTCGCTCCACGGTTTTGTCACCATGCCGCCGAAGCCGCCGGTCGGGGAAGTGATCTGAAAGATGCTTTGGCTCTCAGGAAAGGCATGATAAACGTCGTACACTTCCTTCGTGTACAGGTTCGTCTGATCGATGGTCGAGTTGGGCGAAGCCTGGATAACTCCGAACACCACGCCCTGATCCTCGGCTGGCGCCAGTTCGCGCTGGGAGAACATGTAGAACGGAATCATCAGCAGCACGACAATCGCCCACAGCGTGAGAACGACGGGCCGGTATTGCAGCGTCCCGGCGAGATTTCGCGCATACCACTGGCGCACGAGCTCGAAGTGGCGATTGACCATACCGGCGAATCCACGCTCGGTGGCTCCGGCGCGCAGCAACTTCGATCCCATCATTGGGGAAAGGGTCAGCGCTACGATTCCGGACACGATCACAGCGCCTGCGAGCGTGAACGCGAATTCGCGGAACAAAGCCCCGGTCAACCCGCCCTGAATGCCGATGGGCGCATACACTGCGGCGAGCGTGATAGTCATGGAGATGATGGGGCCCACCAACTCGCGGGCAGCATCGAGAGCAGCTCGCACGGGAGGACTGCCCATATGAATGTGGCGCTCGACGTTTTCCACCATGACGATGGCGTCATCTACCACCAAGCCGACTGACAGCACGACGGCGAGCAAGGTCAACAAGTTGATGGTGAAGCCGGCCACCAGCATTAGGAAGACGGCGCCGATGAGGGAAATCGGAATGGCGACGACTGGGATGAGCACCGACCGAAAGGAGCCGAGGAAGAGAAAAATCACCACGATGACAATCAGCAGGGTCTCGGTGAGAGTCCTCAGCACTTCGTTGATGGCGTCCTGGATGTACGCGGTAGAGTCGTACGGGATGCCGACCTTCATCCCGGCGGGCAACTGGGCTCGAATGGCCGGGATCGCATCGCGGACGTTCTTGATCACTTCCAGCGAGTTGGCAGTCGGAAGAACCCAGACTCCCATAAAGGTCGCGCCCTCGCCGTTGAAGCGGACTTCCGAGTCGTAGTCTTGCGCGCCGAGTGCGACATCCGCAATCTCACCGAGGCGGACGACGACGCCGTTCTCCTGCTTCACCACCAGTTGGCGGAATTCTTCCGCCGTTGTCAGGTTGGTGTTGGCAACCAGGTTCACGGAAACCATCGAACCCTTGGTGCTTCCGACCGCCGAGAGGTAATTGTTTTTCGCCAACGCGTCGTGCACAGCAGCAGGCGAAATGCCAAGGGCCGCCATTCTGTCTGGCTTCAGCCAAACTCGCATCGCGAAGGTACGGTCGCCAAGGATATCGGCGCGTTGCACTCCGCTGATGGCGCTCAGCTTGGGTTGCACGACGCGCGTCAGATAATCGGTAATCTGGTTCTGATCGAGATCGCTGGATGAGAAGCCAAGATACATCGCGGCAAACTGGTTGTCCGCCGTTTCGAGATTGATGACCGGCGCCTGCGCATCAGGAGGCAGATCGTTACGTACCTGAGCAACCTTTGCCTGAATTTGGGTTAGGGCTGCGTTGGTATCGTAGTTGAGCTTCAGGTGCACCGTGATCGTGCTTTGGCCCTGGGCGCTCGAGGATTCCATGTAATCGATGCCGTCGGCACTGGCAATGACCCGCTCCAGCGGAGTGGTAATGAATCCGCGCACCAGGTCCGCGTTGGCACCCACGTACGTCGTCGAGACCTGCACCACCGCGATGTCGCTGCGCGGGTACTGGCGCACGCTGAGCGAGCGGATGGACTGCAGACCCGCGATCAGGATTACCAGGCTGACGACGATCGCGAGGACCGGCCGTTTGATAAACAGGTCGGTAAACTTCATTTAGCTGTCCTCGGGTTTGGGAGCCGGATTATTTCCGGGCTTCACTTTGTTGTTGACTTCAACGGCGGCACCGTTGCGCAGCTTAAACACGCCTGAGGTCACTACTTCGTCGCCGGGGTTTACGCCCGAGACCACCGCCACCTGGTCGCCGCGCGACCCATCGATTTTGACGAACTGCTGCCGCACGCCGCGGTAGGTGCTGCCCTTCTCGTCCTTGAGATCGGTAATGACAAACACCGAGTCGCCATACGGGGCATAACTGATGGCGGACGCCGGCAGTGTGATCACGTTGCGGCTTACTCCGACGCCGACATCCACCTGCACGAACATGCCGGGGCGCAATTTACCCTCTGGATTGGAAAGAGTCGCTTGGACTTGGAGATTGCGCGTGGTTTCGTCAACCACCGAATCGAGAGCCGTGACCCGGCCCGGGAACACGTGGCCCGCGAGATCTTCCGAGGCGACGCGCAAGTTGCTGCCAACCTTTACTTGTCCAGCCGACTGCTGGGGTACGCCGAAGTTCACATAAATCGGATTGAGAGACTGGAGCGGAACCACCGCACTACCGGCGGAAAGGTATTGCCCGAGGTTGACTTTGCGGATGCCCAGGATTCCGGAAAAAGGGGCACGGATGGTCTTTCGCTCGATGATGGCGCGGACCTCCGCGACGTTTGCTTCAGTTGCCTTTCGTTGGGAGGTGGCTTGGTCATACTCCACTCGCGAGATCACGCCTTCATCCACCAACTGCTGCGCCCGGTCATAACTCACACGGGCAAGGTCGCGCTGCGCCTCAAGCGAAGCCAGTTGGGCGCGTTCTTGCCGAGTATCCAACTCGACCAGCACATCCCCTGCGCGTACCGATTGTCCCGAGTCAAAGGAGATTCGCTCGACGACGCCGGGAAGGTCGGCACTGACCGTGACCCCGTGCACGGCTTCCATAGTGCCGATCACGCTCATGGTTGCCGGCCACTGCTGGCGTTCCGCGACAATGCTGGTGACGGCTTCAGGAGGCGGCTGAAATGCGGCGGCATGCACCGCCGACTCAACCTGCTTGAACTTCATGAAACCCAGGGCCGTGAGCAGTACTGCCGTCACCACCAACATCAGGATCATTCTTTTCGCCATCACTATCCCCTTTGGTCCGGAAGCAAAGTGTTTCGAGTTATGAGAAAGGGCTGGCCATCCAGCATCATGCTGAATTCGCGGGCCCCACAGAGCTATTATTCCCTGCACAAATAAGCTGAGCGACAGAGTGCAGGTTGTTATAGGTGCCGATCGTGCCTCCCTACCGCATAAATCGGAAACAGAGCCCCAAACTCTCACCCCAGCCTTAAAGTCCAGTAGTCAAATTTGATTCATGACTTCCGTGGAAGGATTCGAGCCAATTTGCTGTTGCCACCTTGCTCACAAAACACTGAAACGTTGTGCAGTAAATTTTCTTCCGAGCTTCGCTTCTGGTGCAGACTGTTTCGCCGCTGGTGATCGCCATTTTGTTGACAGCAGCCGCTGCCGCTGATTGCCTTGTCGCGACTAGTGCAAAGCCAAAACGTTCAGATCCGAAATTACTGATAAAAAAGCAAATTCTTGTGTAGCGAATAAAAGGCGAATACGCTAAACTCATGGACGTGGATGAAGGCAGAAAGCGCGTGTTGTTGATCGCTGCCTGCATCCTCGCAACTCGGAGGCTGTCGCAGTGGGACGGAAAGCGCTCCCCAGCATCCGAGTGCGCGATTTCCGACGCGATTGCTTTGGCGGAAAGAATTATGGAGAAGATTGATTCGCGCTGGCCAGTCCGGCAGTGAGGACGAAGGTGCAACCATGCGATGGCAGCAGTTTATCGACGCGTATGACTGGAAAGCTCGGCTAGTTCCCACGGCGATCTTACTCTTGCCATTGTTTTCGACAGCTTATTACTTCTACCCGCAAATACTCAGTAATCCGCTTCAGTTGGCAGGTTCTAGTCTTCTCTCCTTCGCTTTAGTTTATTTGGCCTCAATGTTCTTCAGAGATCTGGGTGTGCGCTATGCCAGGAAATTCTGGGAAGAACGAGGCGGGCTTCCATCCACGCGCTTCGGTCGGATGAGAGATTCATTTCTAAGCCATGACCAAAAGAACAGAATCCGGCTTACACTTCTGACCAAGTTTGGCATAAGGCTTATGTCCTTTGAGGAGGAATGTGAGTATCCCGCATTAGCAGACCGGAAGATTGTGGACGCTTTCCGCGAGATCAAAGAACTCTTACGGCGGCGCGATGCATGCGGCTTAGTCGAGAAACACGGTGCAGAGTACGGATTTGTGCGTAATCTGTGCGGCTGCAGAATGATTTTCGTGTTGCAAGCCTTGGGCGGAGTCGTCTTGTGCGGGTTCAAAGGTAAGTGGCCCCATTGGACCTTCACGCCTGGCTGTTGGGCGAACGTTGTCTTGCTCATACTCTGGGTACCTTTCGCCTGGCTGGTTCTTCCTAGAATGTTGATGCTGAACGCGGATGCGTATGCGGAGCGTGCGTGGGTCACCTTTTTGAGCTTGGCTGAAGGAACCGCCAAGAAGCCTAGCATCTCTGTGAATCCTGTGAATCCAAGAAGTGAAAGTGACAATCGGCGCGTGTCGAGTGAATGAGACTACAAGCGCAGGGAGAAAATGGATGACAGCCTACCACCCAAAACAAAACCAGTGCCTATCTCGACTACGGGCACCCCGACGATCTTCCGCTACGTGGCGTTTCCGAAGAGCCAGACGATCGCCCCGGAGAGCGACCACCGCCTCGGTGAGAAAGGTGGAGCGATGAAAAAAAAAGGCCCGAATTCGGGCCTTTGATTGGTGCAAACGGTTAGCGGCTCAGGGGGCCGGTGCTGGTGCGCTGGGCCACGATCTGCCTGGCCTTCTCGGCTAATTGCTTGGCCTGAGGCAGCAGGTCGAGGGCCTTGAGCACCTCGGGATCGGCCTCCGCTTTGACTTTCAATCCTTCTTCCTGGCCGAACGCGTTTACGAAGATTTCGCTCTTGATGTTGGAGCGAACCCAGTCGTTGTTCTGGAACAGTTCGGCTTCGGTGAAGGGAACCTTTTCCGAGTCGAGAAACTTGCGGAAGTCCTGCAGGACGATATCGTCGAATTCGAAATTCTTGGTCGGATGGTGCGTCACCATGTAGTGTTTGGCATAGTTGAAGAAGGCGTAGTGCTGCAGGAGCGAATCCTGGAAAGGTGTGCTCTTAATGGGAGCAATCGGGACGTCAGGGGTGATACCGCCGCCGCCGTACATGGTGCGGCCACTGTCGGTGAGCTTGACCTCGCGATTGGCGGTGGTGTTCTTGCTGTCTTCTTCGCGATCGAAATAATAATCATAGAGCGAAACGTTGGCGTAGTCGCGCTGAATTAAACGTCCGCTGGGAGTGTAGTAATGGGCGGTGGTGAGGGCGAGTCCGGTATTTTCGGAAAGCGGATAGACGGTCTGGACCAGACCCTTGCCGAAAGTAGTTTCGCCGACGATCAGGCCGCGGTCGTGATCCTGAATGGCGCCGGCCACGATTTCAGCGGCGGAAGCGGTGCCGCGGTTGACCAGGACGACCAGCGGATATTCTTTGCCGCCGTCGCCGTGGCTGGCGGTATAGCGCTTCTCGGGCGAGTTGCGGCCGTGGTGAGAAACAATTAGCTGGCCCTTGCGCAGGAACTTGTCGGCTACACCTACGCCTTCGCTGAGCAGGCCTCCGGGATTCTGGCGCAGGTCGAGAATCAGGCCCTTCAGATCGCCCATTTGGTCGAGCGCTTCGGAGACTTCTTTTTCCGTGGTCTCGTTAAAGCCGGTGATGTGGAGATAGCCGATTCCGGGTTTGATCAGGAAATGCAGGTCGACGCTGTAGCGCGGGATTTCGTCGCGGACGACGGCGAATTCGAGCGGCTTGTCCGTGCCCTCGCGCAGGATGGTGATGTGGACGGTGGTTCCCTTGGGCCCCTTCAACAGGTCGGCTACGTCGCTGGTGCTCATGTTGTCGGTGGGCTTGCCGTCGACGGCTACGATGATGTCGCCGGGACGAATGCCGGCGCGATACGCGGGCGTGCCGGCAAATGGCGCGATGACGATGACTTTATTGTTGCGGGGTCCGACGGTCATGCCGACGCCGTAGTACTTGCCGCGCTGATCCTCGCGCAGCAGGGCGTAGGACTTGGGATCAAAGAAGTTCGAGTGCGGGTCGAGGACGTGCAACATGCCGGGAATGGCGCCGTTGTAAATGGCTTTGTCGGCATTCACCGGCTCGGCGTAGTTCTGCTCGACCAAGCTGTAAACGTCGGTAAACTGGCGCAGGCTGTCGCGAACGTCGGCATCGCCGCCGGGGGCTGCAGCCGGGTTGATCTTCTGACCGAAGACCATGCCCAGGAATCCACAAGTGATGAGAACGAAGACAACAAGGAAGAGTGTGCGACGAGAACTACGGGCCATCTTTTGGTTTCCTTCGGTTCGGGCGTAGCAGAAGGCCCGGCCACCGCATCTGAGCGCAGTATAGCACGTCCCCCACGTGGCAGAAACCAGGTTTGAGGCGACCTTAAGTAACCACCCAGGTAAGGGATGCTCTCACTTTCTAAGATGCTGGGCGGAGGCTGAGGGTTCGAACTTTCTCACGCTATTTCGTGGGAACAATGCGCGGTTGTCAAGGAGTTGTCAAATAAGCGGGCACTCGTTGCCGCCATTACGCGGGCGCAGTATGATGAGTTGCATGGGGTTTTCGGAGACGATCTTCCTGTTTTTCTTGGCCTTGGTCATTTTCGGGCCCAAGAAGTTGCCGGAGATCGCGCGTCAGGTGGGCAAGGCGCTGAATGAGTTCCGCCGCGCGTCGAACGAGTTTAAGGCTCAGATTGAGTCGGAGATTTCGCAGTTGGAGATGGAGAATCATCGGCAGATCCTGCCCCCATCTGCGGCGCCGAAGGGTGCGGTGGCCGCGTTGCCGTTGACGCTGGAAGCTGATGCCCGCCCCGAATTATCCCTCGAACCTCTCCCCAAGCAACGTTTAGAACCTAGCCCTGACCTTGGTGCTGGACACGATGCTTTGATGAAGGCTCCCGATGCCTGAACTAGTTGCTGAAGCGCCCTCAGCCAAACCGCCGCAGGAAGCCATGCCTGCGATGAGTTTCCTCGATCACCTCGAGGAATTGCGGCGGCGGATCGTCTACTCGATTATTGCGGTTGCGGTTGGCTTTTTCGCCTGCTGGGGATATGCCGAAAAGATCGTCGGCTGGATGCAGAAGCCGATCATGGAAGCGCTGCAGAAGAACGGCATGCCGCAAACGCTGGTCTATCTGAATCCTACCGATCCGTTCAACCTTTACTTGAAGGTGGCGATGCTGGCGGGATTATTTGTGGCGTGTCCGGTCGTCCTTTATCAGGTTTGGATGTTCATTTCACCGGGGCTTTATCGGCATGAAAAGCGCTACGTCACGCCCTTCATGTTCTCGACGGTCGGGCTGTTCCTGGCGGGGGGCGCGTTCGGCTACAAGCTGGTTTACCCGGCGGCGCTGGAGTTTCTGATCGGCTATGGCAAGCAGTTTCAGCCGATGATTACGATCCATGAATACACTGACTTGTTTCTGACCGTGATTCTTGGGTTGGGCGTGGTCTTCGAATTGCCGATTCTGGTCTTCTTTCTGGCCCTGATGGGAGTGGTGAGCGCGGGGTGGATGTGGCGCAACGTGCGTTATTCGATTCTGGTGATTTTTATTATCGCGGCCATCATTACGCCCACGACCGACATCCTGAACATGTGCATTTTTGCGGCGCCCATGGTCGCGCTTTACCTGGCAAGCATCGGAATCGCGTGGCTGGTGCATCCAAAGCAGCGCAAGGCGAGGGCGGAACGAAAGGCGCAATGACATTGACCGAGCGAAGAGAGCGGCACAGGCGGCCTCGGTTTTCCATTTTGGTAGCGTTCGGTTTGAGTTTGTCGCTGACCTTGTTGGCGTGCGCTCGAGAGAAAGAGGCTGCAGCCGCGCCGAAGGAAGAAGCGTCGTCGGCGCTTACTCCAGGCGCAACGGATGCTTCCACGGCCCCGGCTGAAGTGGGTCCGCCGCCGGCTTTTAACTCTGCTCGCGCCATGCAGTATGTGAAGGAAATCGTGGCCTTTGGCCCGCGTCCTATTGGGAGCGCAAATCACAAGAAAGTTGAAGACTACATTCACGCTCACTTGAAAGGCGATTTGGTCGAAGATGACGCTTTCACGATTGACTCCACCGAAGGGAAGTTTCCCGTCCGCAACATCCTTGCGAAATATCCGGGGACGCGTGATGGCATCGTCGTGATCGCCAGTCATTACGACACGAATTATCCGTTGCGAGGCACTGCTTACGTGGGGGCGAACGATGGCGCTTCTTCGAGCGCGCTGCTGCTGGAAATCGCGAACCAGCTGCGCGGCAAGCAGCGGGACGGCTACAGCGTATGGCTGCTGTGGGACGATGCGGAAGAGTCCATGAGGCTGCCGTGGTTTGATCCCGAGGCGCTTTACGGCGTGCGCCACCTTGCCCAGAAATGGCAGGACGACGGAACCATCAAGAAGATCAAAGCATTTATTTTGGAAGACATGATTGGTGACGCGGACCTTAACATCGACCGCGATCAGAATTCCACTCCGTGGCTTGAGGACTTGGTTTATCAGGCGGCGACGCGGCTGGGTTATCAATCGCACTTCTTTGCCCGAGCAATTCCTGTAGACGATGACCACAAACCCTTTGTGGAGCGCGGCGTCCCCAGCGCCGACCTGATTGATTTCGACTACGGCTACGGCAACGTGTTCTGGCATACGACGCAAGACACGGTCGACAAGCTCAGCCCCAAGAGCCTGGAAATCGTGGGAAGCGTGACCCTCGAAATGGTGCGAATGCTGGATAAGAAGTAGGGCTCTCCGCTCAGAGCCCGTCACGAGGATTACTGCGCATCACGGGAACAGGGCGGTAAGTTGCCTTGAGCCGGTAGGCTCACAGCCCTCCATGGAACCGTCCGAAGGCGTGGGCAAGCATTAGCGACATGATCAGGAAACCGGCCCCGAGGACGAGTACGTGCTGGGTCTTGCGCAGACTGAAGCTGCCGACCCGACAAACGAGCAGATAGCCGACGGCAAGGTTGAAGAGGCCCCACAGGACATTGACGGTCGAAGAAGACAAGCCTTCTCCGGGTGGTGATGCGAAGGGGCTCTGGAAGGCATGGCCCGAGATTCCGTTGCCGAGATGCGGCAGGCAATTCGCGAGGAATGCGCCCCCGAAGAAGTACGCCACATAGTGGTACCATCGCAATGGTTGCTCCCTTCCGGCTGTCGAGCCAATGTTAGCAGGTCCCGGTAACAGGATTCATTTGCGCTTTCGCTTTTTCGCGATTTGATTTCTAATTCCAACCTTATGCAAATCGTGAAAGCGTGCCTGTCTCTCCCGGTGTTCCTCGTTGCCGTTGTTTTCGCGCAGAATCCCACGGACCAGGTTATCTCTGAGGCCTTGAAGTCCTCGCCGCTCGAAGCTAACCTGCAGCGCCTTACCGATGAGATCGGAGGACGAGTGCCGGGAACACTGGCTATGCGGCAAGCTACGGATTGGGGTGTCGCCGCCTTCAAAGCTGCGGGCGCAGATACCGTCCACACGGAAAACTTCACCATTCCGGCTTCCTGGGGGGAAGGCTTCACTAGAATGAGCATCTCCGCGCCAGAGCGTTTCGATGTGCGCGTGGTTTCGATGGCCTGGGCTCCGGCTCTGGCGGCTCATCAAGATGTGCCAATCATCGACGTAGGCGATGGCAAGGTTGAGGATTTTAATAAGGCGGGCAATGTTGCCGGTGCCTTGTTGCTGGTGCATTCCCAGGAAATGGCGAAATGGGATGACCTTTTTGCCGAGTATTTGCGGGCTCCGGGGATTATTCTTCGCGCCTTGCAAGCCAAGGCTTTGGCTATTGCGTTCCAATCGACGCGTCCGCACGACCTGCTCTATCGCCATACCGACTCTTCGCAAGGTGAAATTGCCGGCATTCCGATGGTGCTGGTGGCGCGAGAGGATGCGGCTCGCATCGCGCGCCTGCTGGCTTCGGGGCAGAAGCTTCGGGCCGACCTGGCAATTCCCAATCGCGTTGGTGGGCCGATCACGGCGGCAAACGTAGTCGCCGAGATACGCGGCAGCGAGAAGCCCAACGAGTTCGTGATCCTTGGGGCGCACCTCGATTCGTGGGAACTGGGTACGGGAGCGCTCGACAATGGATGCAATGCGGCTTTGGTGATCGATGCGCTTCGCGCGATCAAAACGGCAGGTCTGCGGCCGCGACGTAGCATGCGCTTCATCCTGTTTTCCGGCGAAGAGGAGGGCTTGCTGGGATCACACGCCTACGCGATCGCGCATCGCGGGGAACTGGACAAGGCTGCCGGAGTGATCATCTTCGATTCTGGAACTGGACGGGTCACCGGCTTTTCTCTCGGTGGACGCAAGGACGTGGTAGATGCCGCAAAGAATGTGGTTGCGCCTTTGAAGCAATTCGACGCGGCCACACTGACCACCACCGCCGAATGGGGCACCGACCACTTCGATTTTATGTTGGAAGGAGTGCCTACGCTGGTGGCAGAACAGGAAGAAGCGAATTACCTGATCAACTACCATGCCATGTCCGATACCTTCGACAAGGTCGATCTGGCGCAATTGAAGAAACACGTGGCTGAAGCGGCGGCGGTTACATTTGGCATTGCCTACGCTCCGGAACGGCTCGGTCCCCGGCTCCATCACGCGCAAATCGAACAGACCATGGTCGAGACCCACCTCGATGAACTGATGAAGACGTTTGGCATGTGGCAGCCGTGGCAAGAGGGAAAATGGGGAAGAGCGGACTAAAGCTTATTTCCAGTTGTCGATTGCAATTGCCGATTGAATTGCGGGTGCCGGATCAATTGGCAATTGGAATTTGGCAGTTGAAAATTTCGCAGTTGGAAATCCATTGAACCAGCTACTGTTCTGGATTCTCTTCAATCTTTTCGTGCTGGGCGTGCTGGCGCTCGACCTGGGCTTTTTGCAACGGCCGGGCCACACGGTGAAATTTCGCGAGGCGCTAGCCTGGAGCCTTACGTGGATCGGGCTCGCCTGCGCATTCGCCGTGGTGGTTTACTTTCGGTATGGGCATGCGACCGCGGTGGAGTTCGTCACCGGTTACGTCATTGAGCTTTCGCTTAGTGTCGACAACCTCTTTATCTTTCTCCTGATTTTCCGTTATTTTCGCGTGGCTCCGGATCACCAGCACAAAGTGCTGTTCTGGGGAATACTGGGTGCCGTGGTGATGCGCGGCATCTTCATTGTGGCGGGCATCGGCCTGATTCGAAGGTTTCATTGGATCACCTACATTTTCGGGGCATTTCTGCTGTACAGCGGAATCAAGTTGTTTCGCCAGCGTGGCCCGGGAATTGACCCGGGAAACAATCCCGTGCTGCGTTGGTTTCGCCGGTGGGTCCGAGTGACGCAAGATTACGAGGGAGACAAGTTCGTATTGCGGCGCGCTGGCCTATATGCAACGCCCTTGCTGGCGGTGCTGGTCGTCGTCGAGACTACGGATCTGCTCTTTGCCACGGATTCAATTCCCGCAGTGCTGGCCATCACGCTGAAACCGTTTATTGTTTATACCTCCAACGTGTTTGCGGTTCTGGGTCTGCGCTCGCTGTACTTTGTGCTCGCGAGCATGATGGAACTCTTTCACTACCTGCACTACGGGCTGGCTGTGGTTTTGGTTTTTATCGGGGCAAAGATGGTTGCCTCTGATTACTATCAGATTCCAACCGGCGTTGCCCTGGGAGTGGTTGCGGGGGTGCTGCTGGTTTCGGTGTTAGCGTCCTTGCTCCATCCGCAAGGTCAAGAGCATTAACCACAAAGGACACTAAGGTACGCAAAGGAAATCCGCAGATCTTTGCCGCATTTGCGATCACCAGGAAATCGGTTTGGGACGGCGCAGATTCCATAGACCGAAAGTGTTATCACGCGGCGACGCGGTGGCTGCGCTGACGATTGCGCTATGATCAGATTCCATGACCCGAGTGACCATCGCGGTGCCGACGCACCCCTACGACGCGATTATTGAGAACGGCTTGCTGGAGGGGGCGGGAGAGCAATTGCGCAAGGTTGTCGGGATTCGCGAGCGGTTATTCGTTGTGACCGTACCCCCGGTGCGGCGCAATTGGGGTAGGAAGTTGATGACGTCGTTCTCGAGTGCGGGATTCAAAGTGTTTTCCGTGGAGATGCACGACGGCGAGCGCTACAAAAGGCTAGCCACGGTCGAAGAGTTAGCCGAGAGGTTGACGCGTATGGGAGCCGATCGAAACGCGGTGATCGTCGCATTCGGCGGCGGCGTGGTGGGTGATGTGGCTGGTCTGTTGGCATCGCTTTATATGCGAGGTGTCGATGTGGTCCAGATTCCCACTACGGTGCAGGCACAGTTGGACGCCGCCATCGGGGGCAAGACCGGGGTGAACCTCCGCACTGGCAAGAACCTGATTGGAACTTTCCATCAGCCGCGGGTGGTGCTGATTGATCCGGGGGTACTGTCCACTTTGCCGGAGCGCGAGTTTCGGGCTGGGCTGTATGAGGCGCTGAAGTGCGGAGTGCTTGGGAAGCCTGAGTTGTTCGCCTGCCTCGAAAAAGTTCAGGTGAAGGCGTTACGACGCGATACTGCGATGTTGGAATGGGTGATCGCGGAATCCGTAAGGTTGAAGGCTGAGGTGGTCTCTTCCGATGAGCGGGAGAGCGGATTGAGACGTGTACTGAATTTCGGTCACACGATTGGGCACGCGCTGGAGGCTGAATCGGGTTACCGCCGTTTTCTGCATGGCGAAGCGGTGGCCTGGGGAATGATTGCGGCTACACATATTGCGGCAGCGACGGATCGTATCGATAAGAATGGTGCGCGGCGAATTTCTGAGGCGGCGCTTAGCCTTGGCAAGTTGCCAGGTGTTGAGGCTCGCAGCCGGGACATCGTCCGCTTGCTCCGCAGCGACAAGAAGACTCGCGATGGCATCGTACACTTCGTGCTTCCACGGGAGATTGGTGAGGTCGAGATTGTGAACGATGTGGCGGAGAAGGTGGTCATCGAGGCGGTGAACGAATTGCGGCGGCTGTCGAAATCATGAGGAGCAGTTCATTCTAGAGGAGAATTTCCAATTGCCAATTTCCACTTGTCGATTGAGTTGACCGGTGCGACTACCTGTGAGCGATTCATCCAAAGCGGCGGTGATTGGCGCTTCTCCTGAAGGAGCGAGTGATCCGGCGTCCGCCGCGCGCGCGGTCCGGGAGATGTTTACTTCGATCGCGCCACGATACGATCTGCTCAATCATGTGCTTTCGTTCAATGTCGACCGATGGTGGTGGTGGAAGACGGCGCGCAGCTTTGCTTCGATTCTGAAGCGGCAAGACGCCTGCGTGCTGGATTTGTGCTGCGGAACAGGCGACATGACTTTTGCTCTGCATCGACAAGCCGGGAAGTCGCCAGTGAAAATTCTGGGCGTGGATTTTTCGCATGCGATGTTGCAGCGAGCGAACGACAAGTCGGGAGGAAAGGCTCTGCGTTGGGTAGAGGCGGATGCGCTTTGCCTGCCCTTTCCCGATCAGCAATTCGACTTGATCACGGCAGCGTTTGGCTTTCGCAATCTGGCGGACTACGATGCGGGACTGCGGGAGATGTCGCGGTTGCTGCGGCCGGGAGGGGAGTGCGGAGTTCTGGATTTTGGCGAACCGCGTGGCCTGATGGGGAAGTTGTATCGAATCTACTTCAAGCGAATGCTGCCCGCAATTGGGACCCTCATCTCTGGCGTGCGCGGGCCTTATGCGTACTTGCCCGCGTCGGTGGAGCGCTTTCCATCTCCGGAACAGATGCTGGGACGAATGTGCCGGGCGGGATTTCGGGAAGCTTTGTGGACGCCGTATACGTTTGGCATTGCGGGATTGTATCGCGGGAAGAAATAGATAAAAAACCGAAGACTGCAGATGCCTCGCTTCGCTCGGGATGACAACAACTGAGCAATTGAGACGCAGCAAGCTGCGTTTCTACAGAGCCTTCTTTAGGATATCCGCGAGATTGCGGATATCCTTGCTGCTGGCGTCGCCAATTACGAAGTAGCGCAAGCCGTCCTGCTGCCAGCTTTCAATGTTGAACGACAACTCTTTCTGTGATTGAGAACTCGATCCTAAGTCATGACCGACGTCGCGATCCTGGAAAATGAAAACCGAGATCTGGTGCTTGCGAATCTGGTAAATCAACTCCGCTCCCGGCGCCTGCCCGAGATAAGTGACGCGGCCTCCCACCAAGGTGAATTCCGAGTTTTGCAATTCCGGCAGATTGAACGTGAAGGGGATTTTTCCCTGGAACCAGGGCTTCACCGTATGTCGATCGGTTGAAATCACGTCCACCGGATTGGCGCTGGCAAGGGTGGCCACGTGAAGATCGGCAAGCTCGCTGAGGGTCTGCTGTCGCTGCAGTTGCTGTTGTCTGACCGATATCGTGACGACTCCAACGATAAGCAAAAGCGCGACTGCGGCGGTGGCTCCGAGCCACATGAATAGGGGCGACCTTCGTGGCTTCGCCGCGATACTGTTTCGTACGCGCTGGCGAAATTCAGGGCTCGGGCTGTAACGCTTGGCAGCGGAGTGCACCGCTCGCTTGATTTGGAGCCGGCTGAGGACATCTGCGGCACAGGACGGGCAACTTCGCAGGTGACTGTCCAACTCTCGCATATCGTTCGCGGAGAGTTCTCCGTCGAGATAGGTATCGAGTTTTGCGGTCCAGTGGTCGGCCATTTTAGGTCCTCACCAGCTTGTGCTGCAGGCTCTCACGCAGCGCTTTCCGAGCGCGCGACAGGCGTGACATCACTGTTCCCATCGGAATCGAAAGCGCATCCGCAATTTCCTGGTAGGACATTTCCTCCACCTCGCACAGCAACAGCACCTCGCGAAAGTGTACTGGCAAAGATTCGATCGCGGTTTGCAGCAGCCGGTGCTGGGAGTGCTCGATGAGGATGCTTTCGGGCGTTTCTGGCCCGGCAGAAACTTCCAGTCCGTCTTCAGAATCAAGGGGCATCGTTGCGCCCGCCTTCAGGCCGGTGCGCGACGTGAGGAAAGTATTTCGCAATATCCGATACATCCATGCGCGGAAGTTCGTGCCCGCCTGGAACGAGGAAAAGCCCTTGAGCGCCTTGGCGTAAGTTTCTTGCACCAAGTCTTCCGCTTCCGTCCGGTCTTGGGCGAGCCAGTGCGCGAAATTGTACAACTGGTCAAAGAGCGGCATGGCCAGCTCTTCAAATGTCGCTGCTGTCAAGCGCTCTTCCGCCACCTCCATAAGGTAAACCAAGAAGCAGGGAATTTATTCCATGGCGACAAATTAACGGCTCGCAGTGCTTTCGAGGATTGTTCTGGGCGCCCAGGGAATAAAACCCAACTTCTTCCAGTTATCCATGGTGTACGGCGAGCAAAAGGAGAGTTCCTGAGATCTCGCGCGGGATGAACGTTCCCTGTAGAGGTATGTCGCGTGCGAGCACGATGAGGGGCTGGACGGCGGGGCACTCGATCGCGAATGTTTGGGCGAGACTTCATACTCGTTCGACCATCTCTGAGTGCATTTCATTGCTCCGGATAACATTTCACGGGCCAAGCCGGAAGTCGGCCCCGAGTGACTGGCCTGGCTCGAGAAAGATCTGGAGCGATTTCCGAAGTCCGCCCCCATCGTCATGTTTAATCACCGTCCGCTCTTCGATTTGGTGATGTGGTTTGGGATTGACGAAGATATCCAGCCCGGGACGCGGAAATCACTCTACTGCGCAGACCGCAGGAACGTTCACGACCGTCTGCGATCATTTCTGGGGCGGTGGAAGCAAAAGTAAACCGTGACCAAAACTAGGCCTGTTGTGCGGCCGCGGACGGCCCGGTGGAGGCGGACGCGTTTGAGGAGAAGGAGTCAGCGAAGGCGTCGGCGATGGTGTAGCGGATCACATTCTCATACTCGTTGCCTAGGAACTTGCGCAGACGGTCCGTGTTCATGATGTATTCACCGGTCATGTAAGGCATGGCTTCCGGCGGAATGGCCGAGATACCCAACTTCCAGAGTAGCTGTAGAACCAGGCGGAAGGCCCACTTTCCGGGAACCCGTCTGAGTTCGGCGTGTGCCATCTCGATACAGCGGGCAAAGCTCAAAGGATCGCCGCGGTCGGCAACGTTCAGTACGGTGAGGCGTTGGGCTTCTGGCTCGGTGCGGCGAACGATGTGCAGCAACAAGCGGGCCATGTCGTCCACATGGAGAAACTGAAGGCGTTTTTCGAGATACTGCTCTCCGTACGGCAACATACACGGGAGCCGCTTGCCCTGGTCACGCATTTTGGCAGCACGCTTGGCTCGGCCGTTGGGTGTGCCGCGAAAAGCGCCGAGCATATAGTTCTGCACGCTGGCGCCGGCAAAAATATGTGGACGCAGCATGTAGACGCTGCAACTTCTCAGGGCCGGTGCGCGTTGCTGTACTACCTTATCAGCCTCCATTTTGTGAATGGCGTAAGGCAGGGTGTGCGCGCCCAGGGGAGAGTCCTCGCTTACCGCTTCCGGCAGGTCTGGACCATACACCGAAACACTGCTGGGGAAAATGAACTTTCCTACAATGGCATCGTCACGATTGGCTTCCGTAATGGCCTCCATCACGCGGGCCGTACCGGCGACGTTAATCTGCCACATCTGGTCGACGTCGAGCACACCCGTGCGGACCGGATCAAGCACAAAAGCCAAGTGAATTACCGCAACCGGCCGAATTTCCCGCAGCAGAAGAAACAACTCGCGGCAGGATTCCTCGAGCCCAAGGTCCATGCGCACGAAGCGCAGAGGATGGCTAGTCTGGGGCGGATTCAGATCTAGTCCGATGACCTGATAATCCGCCAATAGCGGCAACAGCCGCAGACCCAGGTTGCCGGCAATTCCGGTAACGATGACGCTTGGCTTCTCATCACCCATTACTTGGGGCCAGGAGAAGGAGGCTTGGATGACGGGCCACCAGCCGGTGGTGGCAATGGCATCCCGTGGGCTGGAGGCATTTCCGGACCGAAATAGCTTTCATCCAGGGAAGGAGTAGCAGATTGTTGAGCCGCCTGCATCTGTTCCTGCATGCGCTGGGTGCGCAGGGTTCCGCGAATTTCCTCTTTCACCTTGTCCAGGGGCTCGACTTCTTTTTTTCCCGCCTTGTAAATGTAATATCCGCTTTGGTCGGAGAGCACGGCCGAGATTTCACCAGTCTTCAGATCCATAACGGAAGTATGGGTTGGCGGCAAGCTATTGCGCCGCATATCGCCCATCTTGGTGCTGGGAGCCTTAGTCTTGATTCCGGCCAGAGTGTAGGCTTCGTCTTGCAGCTTGGTAAAGTCTTCTCCGGCCGCGGCCCGTTCGTGAAGTTTGTCGGCCTCTTTCTTCATGATCTCTTCGGCGTCCTTCTGGCGCTTTTTTTCCACCGCGTCGCTTGCCTTGACCTTGGAGGTGGGAAGTTGCTGGGAACGCGGAATAAAAATGCGCTGCAGATTGGCTTCTTCGTAGTCCGCGGAGTGGTCGTGATAATAGTCTTCGATGTCCTTGTCGGAGATCTGTCCTGCTTTCTCCTGTACCGCCTGATTGAACGACTGGGACAAGACTTGGATACGCATCAGCTTCATGCGGTCCTCGAACTTCGGTCCCTGATCCAAACCCATTTCGTGAGCTTTTTGGGCCATGGCGAGCGCACTGGCATAACGCATTGCGAATTGCCGGCGGACGCGAGGGGGCATATTCGGTTGCACCGACTCCAGGATCCTCTCGAATTCAGCGCGCGTAATCACGGTTTTGCAATTCGAGTCGGCGGCTTTGTCGGCGGGCGGGTTGTCGCACACTCCGTTGATCGTGATCACGGGTGCATCGGGCGCAACTTTCGCGGCCTCAGCTTCCTTGCTCTCGGCGGGATTGCCGGCAGCGCTCGGCGGCGCGCCCGGTTGTTGGGCCGCGGGGGTGGATGTTGGACTAGCGGCTTGCCCCCAGGCCATGGCTGCAAGCAGCAGACAGACTAACCCGTATTGCGTCATCTTATTGATTCCTCCAAGGGAGATCGAAAAGGTCAAGGAAAATCCTAGCACAGAGTTGCGCCGCTGTCGGCGGAGGCTGCGGAAAAGTATCCCAGATAGTGGATTGGCGGAGGGAGTCGTGAGCGGCGATAATGCTGTCATGCCCTTGTCGGCAACGATTCACAGCCCTGCGTCCATGCGTGCGGAAAAACGCGCGGTGGCGGGAAATTCCGTGCTGGCGGCAATCGCCATTACCGTTTTAAAAATTGTGGTGGGGTTGACGACCGGAAGTCTGGGCATCTTGTCCGAGGCGGCGCACTCTGGGCTCGATCTCATCGCCGCAATCGTTACCTTCTTTTCCGTCCGGGTTTCCGACAAGCCCGCCGACGCCGACCACCAGTACGGGCATGGCAAAGTGGAGAATTTCTCCGCCTTTATCGAGACTGGCCTGTTGCTGCTGACTTGCATCTGGATCATCTACGAGGCCGTGGTGCGGCTGTTCTTCCGGCACGTGGAGATCGAACCCAGCGTGGCCGCCTTCGTCGTGATGTTCATTTCTATGCTGGTGGATTTTTGGCGCTCGCGCGCACTGGGAAGAATTGCCGTAAAGTACGACAGCCAGGCTCTGGAAGCCGATGCTCTGCATTTCTCGACGGACATCTACTCAAGTGGTGTGGTGGTAGTGGGATTGGTCCTGGTGCTGCTCGGCCGCATTTATGGCGTGGACAAACTGCGCGACGCCGACCCCGTGGCCGCGCTCTTTGTTGCTGGAGTCGTGGTGTACGTGAGTTCGAGGTTGGCCCGTAGAACCGTCGACGCTCTGCTCGACGCTGCTCCTGCGGGTGTGCGTGGCAAGATCGTGGCGGCGGTCAACAAAGTGGATGGACTGCTTGAAGTGGATCGCGTACGCATCCGCCGGGCGGGTAACCGCTACTTTGCGGATCTTTCCATCGGTCTGGCGCGCAACGTAACCTTCCAGCGTTCCGAGCAAGTCGCCGATGCCGTAACGTCAGCTGTCCAAGGCGTCTTACCCGATGCCGACGTCGTGGTCCGTTCGGTCGCACGGCCGGCGCGGAGAGAAAACATTTTCGATCGCGTTCGTGCCGTGGCCACACGCAACAATTTCAACGTGCATGACATAAGTGTCCAGGACCTGAGCGGACGTCTGCACGTTGAACAGCATCTTGAGTTGGATGAGCAGCTGAGCTTGAAGGAAGCACATGATCGAGTGACCCGGCTCGAAGCGGATATTCGCCACGAGGTGCCGGAAATTTCTACCATCCTGACTCACATTGAAAGTGAACCAGCCACCATCGAAACCGGCGATGAGGTGGTGCGAGATGCTCTGTTGGAGAGGAAACTGAAGAAGGTAGTGGCGCATTTTCCGGAAGTCCTGGATGTGCATGAAGTCGAGGTCAAGCATGTACGCGGGCGCCTCTATGTCTCGTGCCACTGCACATTTTCGGATGACCTTCCGCTCGCGCGGGTGCATGATATTTCGACTGAGTTGGAGATCCACTTCAAGCAGGAAGCCCCGGAGTTATTTCGAGTGCTGATTCACCCGGAGCCGCAGACCGATAACAGGCGATAGGAGAGAGCAATGGTTGAAGCAAAAGCAATCTGGACCGATAACCAGCGTTTCTTAGGGCAGGCGAGCAGCGGCCATGGCATCGTCGTCGACGGCTTTAGCAAAACCGGGAGTACTCCCATAGAACTGGTGTTGATCGGCTTGTGCGGATGCACCGGCTACGATGTTGTGAGCATTCTGGGTAAGAAACGCGAGCCCCTGACCAGCCTGGAAGTTCGAGCCGAGGCAGATCGGGCCGCCACTCCGCCGACCGTCTTTACAGAGATCCGTCTGGTCTATCGGGTGGGAGGAAACGTTTCGCACAAGGCGGTTGAGGATGCAGTACAGCTCTCCGAAGAGAAGTACTGCTCGGTTGCTGCCATGCTGCACCCGACGGTTAAGATCAGCTACGTGATCGAATACGCGTAAAGGATCGGCAACGCCCACGTGGGAACAGCCGCCCTCGGCTGTCCGGCCGAGCAAAGCTCGGCAGGCTGGAGATTCGCAGGATCAAGATCGGCAACCCGCAATTGCAAATAAACCATCGCAATCCTCTCCGCGGCTATGTATACATCGCCGGCGCCACATTTCTCTGGGCTCTATCGGCTAGCCTCGGGCGAGCCGCGTTTACCGGGCGACTGCTGCCCAAGGGACAGACACTTCGACCCATCGATCCCCTGATCCTGTCTCAAAGCCGCACGACGTTTTCTTTGGTAGTTCTTCTGATCGCCCTGGTGCTGCTTCGTGGCTGGAGGCGATTGCGGCTGCCCGCGGCGGATCTTGGGCGGATGTTTGTGCTGGGCATTCTGGGTGTGGCAGCGTCCAATTACCTTTACTACCTCGCGATTCAGCGGACGAACGTGGCCACGGCCATCATCCTGCAATACACCGCGCCAGTATGGGTTCTGATCTACACCGTTGCGCGCGGCCTGCAGAAGCCAACCCTGCAGCGAGTCGCGGCGGTGGGATTGGCAGTCACCGGCATTGCGCTGGTCATCGGAATATTCGGCTCTGGAGGATTCCGTCTAGATGCGATCGGGGTGCTGGCGGCTCTGGGAGCGGCATTTTCTTTCGCCTTCTACAACGTCGGCGGCCACAGCATCCTCGCCCGCTATGATCGATGGACCGTGCTGCTGTATGTTATCTTGAGTGCATCGTTGTTTTGGATCATCGTGAATCCGCCGTGGAAGATCGCGGCTGCGCACTACTCCGGCGACCAGTGGTTATTCTTGCTCGTGTTTTCGTTGATATCCGTGCTCGCACCGTTCTCGCTTTACTTTGCCGGGCTGCAGCATCTGGAACCAACGCGCGCGATCGTGGTCAGCTGTTTGGAGCCAGTATTCTCGATTGGGATTGCGGCTGTTGTCTTGGGTGAGGTGATGAGGCCGCTGCAGACGGTAGGGATCGTGCTCGTGCTGGTGGCGATTGTGGTGGTGCAATTGCCCGATCGGAGATTGCACGAAGAGATCACGGTGGTGGAGCCGATTGAGTGAGGCTGCGGGCGTCTGGCTCCCGCAATTTCAGTAATTGGAAATAGCGTCGCGCCTTCCTCACATCCTTAGCAATCTGTTCGCGCAAAGCTTCCACCGAGGGGAATTTGATTTCGTCCCGAAGCCTCTGCAGAAAATGAATTTCGACTTCGGTCTCCGGATTTAGTTCGATGGGATGGAAGTTGAGCAGATGGGTTTCGATGGCGAATGACTCAGTTCCGAACGTGGGGCGGTTCCCTACGTTGGTGACTGAATCGAAGCAGTCGTCGCCGACGCGGGTACGGGTAACGTAAACGCCGTCCTTGGGAACCAGTTCTTCGTAGCGGCTCAAGTTGATGGTGGGGACAGTGTATTTCAAGCCGTATCCCCGCCCGCGGCCTGGAGTCGACAAAATGCTGAACGGGCGCGCCAGCAGATGGCGGGCGCGGCTTACTTGCCCGTCGGCGAGCAACTTGCGGATTCGAGTGCTCGAAACCGGTTCCCCCCGCAGCCGCAACTCGGGATAAACCTTCACCTCAAAACCCATCTCACGGCCTAGTTGCGCGAGCAGCTTTACGTCACCTGCTGCCTTGTTGCCAAAATGAAAGTTGTAGCCTTCATGTACCTCCCGGGCTTGCAAACCTTTTTTTAGGACGTCATGAGCGAAGACTTGCGGGGTCATGAGGGACAAGTCGCGCGTGAAAGGGAGCAGGAGAACGACGTCAACGCCAGTGGCCTCCAGCAGGCGAAGCCTCTCGGGAGTGGGCGTGAGCAGCTTCAGTCCCGAGTCAGGCCGCAGGATCCGCATGGGGTGGGGCTCAAACGTGACCGCCACAGACTTGAGCCCTTGCTGCCGCGCCCGGGGCACGATGTTGGCCAGCACCCGCGTATGGGCGCGATGCACGCCGTCAAAGTTGCCCACGCTCAACAGCGTGGGGCCAAAGCCGGCGGGGACGTCTTCGAGTTTGTGAAAAACCTGCATGGTTTGTGTGGTGCAGGCGCCCTCGCCCGCAGCGGCCATACCCCATTTCCTGTCGGACCTACGCGAATTTTCCATCCCCTGCGGATTTCCCCAGGGTCTCGTCAAGTTTCCAGTGCCAAACCCGCGCAGGCGAGGGCACCCGCGCCACGCCATCTAAATCTCAAACTCCAGCTTCATTCCATCGTAGGAAAGCCGCACGTTTGGCGGCAATGCCGCATTGGTAGCCTCGTGAGGCAAGTCGTGGCAAATATGCGTAAAAAAAGCGCGCTTCGGCTGGAGCCTTTCCACAATGCGTAAAGAGTTCTCGACGGTGGAATGCGTGGGATGCGGGATGTGCCGCAGCGCATCCAGAAACAGGATGTCGAGATTCTGCAGTTTCGCCAACGAAGCCTCGGGGACGCTGCTGTGATCGGTCAAATAAGCCGCGCTGCCAAAGCGAAAGCCATCAATCTCGACCTCGCCGTGGATCACCGGAACGGGCTCAAAGCGAACGCCGAACAACTCGACCGGTCCCTGGAACGATTTAAGCTCGACCTGAGCCAATCCGCCGAACTTGTAGTCTGCGTCGAAAATGTAGCGGAATGTGCTGCGAATGAAATCCGCCGCTTCCGGCCGTGCATAGAGGGGGAGCTTATTGGGCTTGTGGCGATAGCTGAGCGGTCGCAAATCATCCAGGCCCAGGATGTGATCGGCGTGACTGTGGGTGAACAGCACAGCGTCAATCTTACGAATATGTTCGCGGATGGCCTGTTCGCGGAAATCGGGGGTGGTATCGATAAGCACGGTTTTGCCGCCATACTCTACCAGAATAGAGGGTCGGGTACGGCGGTCGTGCGGATCGGAAGAGTGGCACACGGCACAGTCGCACCCGATGGTAGGCACTCCCATCGAGGTGCCACTGCCCAGCACCGTGAGCGTGGCCTTCATCGTTTCGTGGTGGCGGCGCTTGAGGCCGGAGTCTGCGGTGGACGAGCCAGCGCATTGGTCACTTCAACGTACGCCATGCGCAGTTCGTAAAGGCAATTTTGCAGGAAGTTCTCCTCGGCGTTGGTCAGGTTGCCTTTGGTCTTCTCAGACAAAAGGCTGAGTGTGTCGATGGTCTGGCGGGCTCCGATCAGGTCAACCCGCGGTTGGCCGCCTTGCTCGTGCATCAGGCCGAGTTGCAGCATAGCGGACATGTAGAGGGAAGCCATGAAACGCTCGAAGGTCATCTCCAGTTCTTTGCTGGAATGTCCACTGAGTTCCACGCGCGTGTCCAGATCCTTCGCCGACTTGCGGTACGCATCCGCCTGTTCCTTCTGCTCTGCGGCCGTGGGCGCGGGCGGAGCGTCCGCTTCGTGCGGCGGAGAAGCAAGGTCTGGTTGGGCAGCAGGCGCCGGCTGCGGAGCGGGTGCTGCACTGGAGATTTCCTCTGGAGAAACCTCTTGGCGAATCTCGCCCTCGGATGTAAACAACCGCCGGTCGGTGACGGTAAAGCTTTCCTGCTTCTTCTCAGACATGGATTGCCCCTTCAATGATTACAGGTTTTCCCGTTGGAATATTTTCGAAAACGGCAGGGTCGCGACCGAAAGTTGCGTGCTGCCCACCTGAAGTTGCTTGCCCGGAGTCGCGATTTCGCGCCGTAGGTACCCCAGCGCCACGGGGCGGTCGCCGCCAACATGGGGCAGGGAAGCGGCGCTGGTGATCTCACCAACATCCCTGCCCTCCACTTGGATCTTTGTACCCACGGCCGGCAACTCGCCTTGAACCTCGAACCCGGTGAACTTGCGATGCACGTTGCCACGGGAACGAATGCGCTCCACGATCTCCTGCCCGATATAACATCCCTTGCTGAAATGCAAAGCGCGCTGCTGCTCGGTTTCCTGCGGCAGATCACGCTCCCGGATGTCCTGGCTGTAACGCGGAATCCCGGCCGCGATGCGCAACAACTCCAACGCGTTTGCCCCCGCCGGAGTTGCCCCGGCCTTCGTGAGCGCATCCCGGAGAACCGCCACCTGATCGGGAGATACCCACAACTCATAAGATTCGACGCTCGCGTTGTCGCCTCGCACCACAGTCACAGCGGAGTTCTGCCAAGTCACATCTACAAATTGCAGCGGCGCCACTTCCGAAATCTCGAATCCCGCCGCCACCAGTACCTCTCGCGCCTTCGGCCCCGCGATCCCGATTGCAGTCAGCTTGTCGCTGACATTCGCAACCTCCACATCGTCCATGATGATGTAGTGATCGAAAATAGCCAGCAACTTTTCCGACTGGGACTGATCCGTGTCGATCATCAGAGAGTCGCCGCGATTGTAGGCGTACAGGTCCCCCAGAATATGTCCTTGCGGATTCAGCAGAAAAGCGTAAGCTCCATACCCCGGGACAAGGTCGCGAATATTGTTCGTGACCATGCCATTGAGCCAGCGCACCCGATCGCCGCCCGTGAGCGTAATCTTGGCTCTTGCACTCAAGTCATAGACCGCGCAACCCGACAGCAGTGCGGCGAATTCGGCGCGCACGCTGCCGAAGTCGGGAGTGGGGGAAGCCGGGCTGTCATGAACGACACTGGAAGCCATACGATACTTCGATTATACAAGTTGAAGCCGGGGTGCATTTTGCGGTAGTGGCTGACTCTCTTTGCATTCATAGGCTTAGCCACTCTTGCCGAGGCCTGGCGCTGGGATGATGGAGCGGCCTGCTACGACCTAAAGTTTGTCCTTGGACAGCCGATAGGTACTACGAAGGGAAGGTGTTGATGATCACGAATCCAGTTCACGGTTCGCCCGCAGTCCAGAATGAAACGGCAGTGAAGGCGGCGCCACGCCAGAATGCAGCACCACAGCCGGCGTCCGTCCCACAGGACAAGGTATCTATCAGTCCCCAGGCCCATGCCCACGTCCAGGCGCAAGCCCAAGCCCACAAGGCCGTTTCCGCCATCAGGGACAGCCACGGCGATAAGAAGTAGCAGGTTTCGCCGTTTTCCACACTCCGCTTATCAGAGAGATCAACGCCAGGCTCGCGAGGTGCCAATGAAGCACCTCGCGGGCTCGGCGATGCCAAAGCATTCACAGCTTCCTATTGACATCCTATAGGGCCCATATCTATTCTCTGTACAGAACATCTATAGGAGCAGCGGCATGGCGCAAAAACAGACTTCACTTCTGCATACCGGGTTCGGACGCGTCGGTATCGCGCGCCGAATCGAGCAAATCACCCGCACAACCTTTTCGCGACCGCCTCGACTGACAGTATTTCGCGCCCTTGCGGTCTTCTGTGTGCTGGTTACTTCAACCGCAGTTCTGGCCCAGTCCAGCGCCCAGAAGACGCTCGACCGATTCAAATCGATGGTCGGAACATGGCAGGGGAAATCACCCTCGGGCGGGACGTCTGAGGTTACTTATCGCCTGGCCGCGGGCGGCACCGCCGTGATGGCTGACATGCACATGGCGGGCGACGATATGGTCAGCATGTACTACGTCGACGGCGATCAATTGCTCATGACCCACTTCTGCCCCACCAACAACCAGCCTCGCATGAAGGCAGTAATCTCGCCCGATTTCAATACCGTGACCTTTGATTTTCTCGATGCCACGAACTTGCCCGGTCCCCAGGCCGGACACATGCATCGCGCTGTCTTTCTGTTCTCCGACCCCGGCCACTACAACGAAGAGTGGACCTGGAAGCAAGAGGGAAAAGACACCAAAATGTATTTCGAAATGCAGCGCAAGAAGTAAAACTTGATGTTCTCCGCGGACTCTGCCCCCTTTCTCGGCGAACTCTGCGATTAAAAGCTCTACGCAAATCTCGCGCGGACTGTGTTACCTTTTCTTCGCGTGAATCCCACAAAACGAATCGCCATTATTCCCGGAGACGGCATCGGGAAAGAAGTCATCCCGGAAGCTGTCAAGGTCATTACTGCCTCCGGAGCCGACGTCGAAACCTCGCAGTTTGATTGGGGCGCGGACCGCTATCTGATCGACGGTGTCACCGTTCCACCCGACGGTTTCGCCATGTTGGACCGCGACTTCGATGCCATCCTGGTGGGCGCCTTCGGCGATCCGCGCGTCGCCTCGAACATTCACGCCAAAGAGATCCTGCTGGGTATGCGTTTCAAAATGGATCTCTACGCCAACGTACGTCCGGTGCGCCTGCTGGACGCAGCGCTGTGCCCGCTCAAAGGCATCGAGCCCAAACACATCGACTTTGTGGTAATCCGTGAGAATACCGAAGGGGTGTACACCGATGCGGGCGGAGTATTCAAACCGGGCACGCCCGACGAGATCGCGGTGCAGGAAGACATCAACACCCGCAAGGGCGTGGAACGCATAATCCGCTACGCCTTCGAATACTCCGAACGCCACCTGAAGCTGGACGGCAGCCCGCGCAAGCGCGTGCTCATGTGCGACAAATCCAATGCCATGACCCATGCCGGCGGTCTTTGGCAGCGCGTGTTCAAAGAAGTGAGCGGCGAATATCCCCAGATCCAGGCCGAGCACATGTACGTGGACGCGCTCTGCCTGCAGATGGTGCGCGACCCCCGCCAGTTCGACATCGTGGTCACGAATAATATGTTCGGCGATATCATCACCGATCTCGCCGCCGGCCTGCAGGGCGGGCTGGGCATGGCGGCCAGCGGCAACATTCATCCGGGAAAGACTTCGATGTTCGAGCCCGTGCACGGTTCAGCACCGGCGATTGCAGGGAAGAACGTGGCCAACCCTTTCGGAGCAATCTTGACCGCGGCGATGATGTTAGGGCATTTGGGTTTGACGGAAGAAGCCAAGAAGATCGACGCCGCGGTGCTGCAAGCGGTCCAGCAGAAGCGGACCACGCAGGACATCGGCGGAGCGCTGGGAACCAGAGAAGCGGGCGAGTGGGTGGCGAATACCATCGTCGCCGACCTGAGGAGATAAGACCATGCTTGCCATCCATCGGGACCTTATGGATCCCGTGCACAGCGTTTGCTGCGGATTTTGCCAGCACAGGCTATGCGGTCTTCGACGACACGCTGGAGGTGATGCATCCAGGAGGCGCAGAGTGTGCGAAACGGCTATGAACGGGCCTGAGCTGCCGGGGCGGGGAGGTTTTGTTACAAGCTCTAAAGACGAAGCCCTCGAACCTGTCGAGGGCTTGGATTCACGCACTTCACCATCCGCCTTACTCCCGAACTGAAGAGGGAACGCCTGCCTTGCGAGCCTCTTCTTGCATGTCATCGAGTTCCTGTTTGGCGGCGTCGAAGGCCTTTTGCTTCTCGGTGACCTTCTGCTTGTAGTCCGCGTCTTCCTTGTCCCAGGCGGACGAATTCCGCAGCCGGTTGCCGACGTCGCCGTACATCGCCGCCGCGCGCAGTTTATATTCGCGTTGCTCCACATCTAACTCGCGGGCCAGCAGATCCATTTTTTCTTTCTGCGCGGTCAGTCTGTCCTTCCACGCATCATAAGTCTTCTGCCTCTCTTCTTTCGATTCGCCGGGCTGTATCCCGGCTGGTTTGTCAGCGGCTTGCTTGTTGGCCTGGCCGGTGTCCTGCCCGCCATTGGCTGCGGACTGGTCGCCGCCCGCCGCCCCCGCCTGGTCGCCCGCCGCCCCTGCGCTGCCCACCACGCTGAGCTTGTCGTCCATCGGCAGGTTGTCATTGTCGAACTGCTTCCCCGATGCGGGCTTTTTGTCCTTGCGCGCGGCGCGCGCATAGTCCCCTAACGGTTGCTCTTGGGGAGTCGAAGTTTGGGCGCTCGCGAACGACGCCATCATTCCCGCTAGCATCACTCCTGCAATCCAAACACAGGCAATACGTTTCATAGTTATTCCATCCTTCGTGTCGCGGCCTGTTTGTCTCCAGGCACGTCGGCGTTTGTTAACCTCAAGCTCCGGCACTCTTCGCGGCTTTTTCGCCCGCGAGGAAACCGCCAATGGTGTGATCCAGGTCGGCCGCCTCCGACACGATATCGACGGCCAACTGCCGCACCATCGTCGGATCGCGACTCACCGCCAGCTGCTGCGCGTAGCTCGAGATCGTGGCCAGCGAATTCCGCAGCGCCAGCGCCATCTCGCCCGACATTTCTCCGCGCACTTCCTGCAGCCTCTGAATCAGCGCAAATTCCGTCTTGTCCGTGATCAGGCACGCCGCGCCCAAGGTCTCACCCGAAGGCGTGTACACCGGAGAGATCATGATCTCCAGAATGCGTTGTTCGCCCGCTGGAGTGACGTAATCCGCCTCCGCCCTTCGCGAAGCGCTAGCCGCCTGCAAACTACCCTGCACAACGGCTGCCAACACTTCCCGCGCGCCCAGAGACGAAGACGAAATCACCCTCGCCTCCCGGAATATTTCCGCCACGCTCATGCCTACCGGGGAAGCAAATCCCAGAATGCTCTTGGCGGCGGCGTTGGCCGTGCGCACCAAGCCGTTCGTAGTCAGGAACAAAACCCCACTGGAAAGGTTCGAGAGCACTGCGGCACTGATGTTTTCCGAGGTCTTGGCCCGACGCCGCTCCACCTGCTGCACGCTCAGCAATTCATGTTTCTGTTGTTTTAGCTGCTGGATCACGGCGTTGTAGGTGTGCATGGGGAAGCGCTCAAGCTCAGGAGCAGCGTCAATCGCGAACGACTCCTCTGTGAGCACACGACGCATTCGCCGCAGCAGCAGGATCGCCATCCAGAAAGCAAAGCCCGTGACCAACAGCACGACTGCCATGCGAAACACCATGGGATTGCTGAGCACTCTCACAGCAACCTCCAGTACCAGCGAAAAACCTGGTCGCCAAAAAACGAGGCAACCATGGCCATGCTGCCCAGAAACACGCCGAACGGCATGGGAAACCGCCGCAGCGCAATGCTGGCCGACTCCCACCCATGCCGCCGCGCCAGGCTCGCCGACTCATGATGCCGGACCATGCGTCGCCGGGTGCGCTTGATCCACACCACCAGCACCGTGCCCAGTCCCGCCAGCGATCCCACCACTGACGCGCTGAACAGGGTGAAGATGGTCAGGCGAATCCCCAGGAACGCGCCCACCATCGCCATCAGCTTGACGTCGCCAAAGCCCATGCCTTCGACTCCGCGCGCCCGCAGATAAATCGCTCCCGCACCGTAGATGAACGACGCTCCCACCGCGGCTCCCATCAACGCCTGCAGTAGCGAAAGCCAAGGGTTCGAAGTGCTGGCCGCAGGTTGATAGATCACGCCGAACAGCATCCGCGAAAGCAAATCGTTGACCGGAACCACCAGGCTGAACAGCAATCCCAGTACAAGTCCCGGCAGCGTCAATTTGTCCGGCAAAAGCTGCGTCTCAGCATCGGTGAAGATCAAGCCCAAAAGCAGAAATCCGAATGTGCAGTACTTCAGCGTGGCCAAGGTGAATCCGAAATAAAAGTAGCAGGCCAGAAACAGCACCCCCGTAAGCAGCTCAACCACGAGATAACGCAGCGAGATCGAAGCCTTGCACTGGCGGCAGCGTCCCCGCAAAATCAGCCAGCTCAGGATGGGAACATTGTCGTAAAAGTGGATCGGCCGCTCGCACCGAGGGCAAGCCGAGCCGGGATGAATCACCGACAAATCCCGCGGCAGCCGATAGATACACACATTCAGGAAGCTGCCGAATGCCAGCCCCAGCGCGAAAATCGCCAATGCCAACGCAGGATCCACCGTCTCCTTACCCACTCCTTGCCAGATTTATGCTGGTTTCGCCTTGATTATACGGTGCCTCAGGGGTGGAACCCAGGTACCAAAGGTACTGTACGAAAGGACAATGGCTGGAATGCGCAATGGTCGGTCAGCCACCCACGCGTACGAGCTGACCAACCCGGGTCGAGCCAAGAACTGTGAGAATGTCCTGTGTCCGCGGCAGTAGATCGGCTAGACGGTTCGATCTTGCGGATACTAGGATGATCGCGATTTCCCGTCCTTCGAGATTCTGTTCGTACTCCATTCCCCGGTCCAGAATCAGAAAGATCTCGTAGCCATTCTTCTCTGCCAGAACCAGCAGTTCTCCGTTCTTCTTTCCCGTCCAACCTGCTTCGGGAACGGTGGAGCATTCATGGCCTTGCAGATAATTCTTGAGTTTTCTCGGAAGCCACTCGTCCAGCAGCACCTTCATCGCAGTTGGCTAACCACGAGCAATTTTGCGTGTTCCAGCGCGCGCACTGCTGCTTCACGAGTCACGGTGGGGAAATCGTCGAGGAATTCGTGCAGACTTTGCCCACCCTCCAGATAGTCCAGCAAAGCCTGGAAGGCACCCGCGTCCCCCGGAAAACGGGCGTTCCCCCGAGGATATCTGGGTCTTTCGTGATGACCTCATGGCTCTGGTTTGGCATGCCCCTGCCTTCCCAAACTGTTCTAAGTCTATTCCAGTCGCGAGATTCAAACCAGTCTGTCTCGCGCCCGCACTGGGTTCAACACACGCTCGATTCTTCAAGCGTGAATCTCAGCCATCTGCCGACCGCCCCTCTTTCCAATCATACTGTCATCCTGAACGAAGTGAAGGATCTATGTACTTTCTTGCCTGGAGCCAATGAAGTGCCGGCTCGGAGGATTACGCGAGCGGCCTGGAGTGCGTCCGACGGCCCATCGCCGAGAGCTTACCGAAGAGCCCCGCCCTCTCGCAAAAAAACGCGAGAAGGGCAGGGCACCCGCTTTTGTGTGTGATGAAAGCGTGGGCCAGCCCCCATCTTTCGCGTGTTGCAAGCAAAGGTACTTATCAGACCCCTATTCCCAATAGCGACCCTAAGCCACGATCTTTCCGGGGCTGTGGGGTAAGCATCCCCACTGTCCTGAGGCTTTGCAGCGCGTCCGACCTTCCTTGGGACATGAACTAGTGTGATGTAGCGCGACAGCACTTGGCTATATTAGGGTTGGGAGGTCCTGGAGGAATCGAACACTCATCTCTGGAGCGCGATCGGCATGGGCCCCCTGGAAGGAATCCAAGCCAATCGCTAGCCACTCGCAGTGCCCTGTCCGTTGGACCACAGAACCTGCAACTCCCACACTCTAACCCGGTAGCTAATCGAGGAGTAGGTCTCGAAAGGGCATGGTCGGTCCTGGCTACACCGCTCGTTACGGCACACACAAATCAGCCCACTATCTCTGTTCGGTTGTGCTTCGGAAATCCTTTTCCATGACAGAGGGGGGCTGGCCCAGCCTTCCCGTGACCGCATTGTCGACGACCTTGACTTTGAGGGGTTTCGGGTGCCCCACCCTTGTTCGCGTTCTTTGCGAACACGGTGGGCGTTGGCAACCGGGGACGGGCCCGCCGGTTCTCTCCAACTGGCCCACAAGAAGGTTACGCCACGAATACGTCACCCCCGGGGGCTGGCCCAGCCTTTCCGTGACCGCATTGTCGACGACCCTGACTTTGAGGGTTTCGGGTGCCCCACCCTTGTTCGCGTTCTTTGCGAACAGGGTGGGCGCCGGCAGCTTGGGACTGCCCCCATTTGGTTCCCTCCGCTCGGCCGTCAAAGAGGTTACCCCGCAAGCGTATCATTCCAGGCGACGAACATCTGTTCTATGGTTTTCATCGGTAGGAAAAGACGATTGGGATGATCCGGGAGTTCAACGAAACCGTACTTCTTGTAGAAATTCTTAGCCCGTTGATCCTTGGCATCCGTCACTACCGCCGTGGAAGCAATGATCTTGCTTTGATCAAACGCTTGTTTTAGCGCGTGCATGAGAAGCAGCTCCCCGATACCTTGTCCCTTGAAGTCGAGACTTCGCGCCAGGCGCCCAAGTAAAGTTGCGGGAAGTTCTTGGTACTTCGGAAGACGAAGCTTCTGCATGGTCTCCTCGGGTGCGCTGCCCGCGTCAACCGCGTATTGCGAAAGGGTGTAGTATCCGGCGATGGTCTTGCCGTCCGGGGTGAGAACAAACGCTGCCGCGACCCTCTTCTTAACATCCTGGCCCGCTTGCTGCTTGATGTAGGTAGTGAGCGCTTCGTGTTCGCATGAAAAAGCCGCTCGATCATGTTTCTTTTTATCGAACGGCTCAAACACAAACTTGGCTGAAGACTTTTCTGACAATCACCCGACCTCTTGCCGCAATCGCCTCGCGGCGGCGATAGCCGCATCATTTGGCTTGGGAGGGTTCAATAGCGTTTCGACAAAAATCTTCCTGGAACGCTCAGCCAGGGTCAAAGTCTCGCTCTCACGGATGATCCGGTGAGCGGCATCGGTGACGGTGGTCCTCAGAAAATCGGTTACCGAAATTCCGCGAACTCTGGCCGCAGTCTCGATCAGATCCTTTTCCTCGCGACTCACCCGGGCGTCCAGTCTTTCGCTCCTTTTCGCCGCATATCCTGCTTGCGCCATCTCATATCTCCTGCAAAATAGTGTACAGCGGTCTGCCACACACGTAAACAGAACCTGCGCAAAACACCCAAGAACCCTTTCCGGCCCAAATCTTGTCAAGCCCCCTAAACCGCTGATTTCCACCCAAACTGCTGATTCAGCTGGAAATATAAATCCCAAAATTTGGCGGGTTTACCCCCTCCAATTTGCTAGTCTAGAAATAGAAGCAAAAACAAACAGGCGCGACCGGAAATCCGGCTCGCGCCTCTTTTATTGGAGTCCAGATGAAAAGAGATTCTAGGAAATCACCTGAGCCCAGTACGCCCCTGGTCCGCGGGACGCTCAGCAGCAAAACCAAGGGTGAATTGGGAGAACTCGCGTTCTCGCACAAAGCCGCAAGCCTGGGGTTTGGAGTCGCCGAGCCCCATGGAGAAGACGAAGCCTACGACTTCATCCTCGATTCAGGCAAGCGCCTGTGGCGAGTCCAAGTGAAGACAATTTATAGCCCCTTCCGCAACGGCTACAGAGCCGCGGGCCGGCGCAACAATCAGGACATTTACAAAGCTGAGGAAATTGATTTCCTGGTCGCCTACATCGCTCCACGCGACATTTGGTACGTAATCCCCGTGAATCACATAGCAGCCTCATGCCTTCTGTACTTCTATCCCTCGGGATGCAAGCGCGGCGGAGGCCACTTCGAGTGCTACCGCGAAGCCTGGCACCTAATGGCGCCGGGCGCGGACGCGACAGAGCAATCGCGGATACTGCCTCGGGTGCACGCCATGGCCATCTGCAGAGATGTCCCCGAGTTGCATTGACACTCATCCTGCACGCCCCTAGACTGGAATTGCTCCGGTCCGACTGTGCGGGCTGGATGCGGAACTTGTACCGGGAACCCGAGGACGCAATGGCCTGGCTGCAAAATAAGTTCGAAAAGAATTTCCTGATCACTACCGTGGATTACGTCTTCAACTGGGCGCGGAAGTCGGCGGTGTGGCCCATGACGTTTGGTCTGGCCTGCTGTGCGATCGAAATGATCGCGTCTTCGACGGCGCGGTTTGACATCGCGCGCTTCGGCTCGGAAGTGTTTCGTCCCAGCCCGCGGCAGAGCGATCTGATGATCGTGGCCGGCACGGTGACGCTGAAGATGGCGCCGGTGGTGAAACGCATCTATGACCAGATGCCCGATCCCAAATGGGTGATCTCGATGGGCGCGTGCTCGTCGGTTGGCGGCCCGTTCAATACCTACGCGGTGTTGCAGGGCGTCGACAAAATCGTCCCCACGGACGTGTATGTGATTGGATGCCCGCCGCGTCCGGAGAATCTTTTCTACGCACTGCTCAAGCTGCAGGACAAAATCGACCAAATGACGCTAGCAAAGAAGCCCACCGAAGTCCGGCTGGATCAGAACATGGTGGAGAATTTCAAGCGGCAGGTCATGATCGCGCAGACGCTGCAGCCGAAGTAGAAAATCAGCAATTAGCATTTAGCACTTAGCACTCAGCTAAACCCCAGAGTTATTCGGCTTCTTTCCGGATGACATGGCTCTCGCAGGCCAAATGCTAAGTGCCAAGTGCTAAATGCTGATTAAGCTCACCACGCAATCCGAACTCCCTCCTGAAGGCGAAGCCGAGGAATTCCCCTGTGGCGATAAGCTCATCTGCGTCGCCAACGTGAATGGGACTATCTCGGCCATGGACAACGTTTGCCTGCACCGCGGCGGCCCGCTGGGCCAAGGCGTCATCGAAGGGAACAAACTGATCTGCCCCTGGCACGGATGGCAGTGGGACCCAAAGACGGGCGAGGCCGCGCACAATCCCAACGCGAAGGTTGCAGTGTATCCAATCAAGGTGGAGGGTTCTGAAGTAATGATTGAGTTGTAATCCGTCGTTCTTATCCTAAGTACTTCAAGAATTTTGCCGGTTGATTGTCGAAGCCTGGGAATACCTGATTCAGCGCTTTGTTGCCGAGGTGTTTGTACACCGCTTCACCTAAGACTTGGCGGAAGTCTGTGGTTATGGCCAAGTCGCGGCCTTCGTAGAGTTGGGATGGATCGAGGCCGGGCCAGCGTCCGTAGACTTTGCCGCCTTTTAGTGGGCCACCCATTACGAACATTACGTTGGCATGGCCGTGGTCGGTGCCGCGGTTTCCGTTTTCGCGGGCGGTGCGGCCAAACTCGGACATGGTTACGACCACCGTATCTTCGGCTAGGGCGCTGAGGTCGGTCCAGAATGCTGCGAGGGATTGAGAGAACTCGTGTAGAACGTTGGCAATCTGGCCTTGCGTGCTGCCTTCGTTGACGTGATGGTCCCAGCCACCGATGTCCGCGAATGCGACTTGCACTCCGAGGTTGGCTTTGATCAGCTGAGCGAGTTGCTTGAGGCTGTCGCCGAAGCGTCCGTTGGGATAGTCGGCGCCGGCTGCGGGCTTGTACTTCGCGGGGTCAGCGGACTTCAGCATCTTTACTGCCTCGAACGTTTCCTGTCCGGTGCCGTGCAACACCGAATCGACCGAGTGCTCATACATGGCTTCGAACGTGTTGGCGTTGGTTGCGGCTTTGGGAGTGTTGCCGCCCACGGCGAAGTCGTTGAGGTTGCTTATGGCGACTGCGCGCTCGCTGCCGGATAGAATTCTCGGCAGAGAAGGCCCGAGGGCGATGGCGCGAAACGCAGATCGGTCGGGCGGAGTGGGCTGAGGTAAAGAATGTAATGCACGGTTCAGCCAGCCATCGTTGGTTGCTTTCACTCCGGGCGTGCCGGATTCCATGAAATCCTGTGCATCGAAATGGGAACGAGTGGGGTCGGGCGAGCCTGTGGCGTGAACGATTGCCAGGTGACGCTGCTTCCAGAGCGGCTGGAAGGGCGAGAGGGAAGGGTGGAGTCCAAAGAATCCGTCGAGGTCGAGGACCGCGTTGCGGGGGATGTTGATGGAGGGGCGCATCGAATAGTAGGCGCGCTCGCCGTGTGGCACGACGATATTGAGGCCATCGGCTGCGCCGCGCTGGAAGATGACGACCAGGCGCTTGTTTTTCGCGGTTAGCGACTCAGCGGCACGAGCGGCGCGAGTCAGGAATGCGGGAATGGCGGCGGTTCCGATTACAGCGAGTCCGCCATTTTTCAGGAATATCCGCCTTGTGATTGACATTGGCTCTCTCCTCAGCCCTAACCTCTGCGCGGTTGCTTAGAACCTTCCAGGTAAATACGAATTCTCGTTAGGCCCGCACGGGCGTGGACGCCCGCGCCCACATTAGCTTCTTAACCAGAGCGTTCCTGAACTCTGTTTTTCTTCTCGCACTAACGTGATCTCTTGAATCCCAGTTCCCAGTTACTGGTTCTCGGTTCTCAGTTATCTTCGTTGAAACTCCGGTGATCCTAACAGTAAACCGGCGATGTTCGGCGGCCGAGTTGGATCGTCCGGTTTACGCCGGTTGATTTTGGAATCTTGCAGGCGGGCACTGATTGCGGCGTGGGTTTGTTGAGAAACGTCCCCTGACAGCAGATCGTTCTCCAGCACTGCCAAGTTTTGTTGTGGATCGGCGGAGACTTGCACGCCTTTCACTTTCCCTGACGTCAGCGCCATTGCAAAATTCATGCGCCCCAAGAGCGCTGAGGAATTGACCCAGGCGTCCGCCTTCATGGAATAGCCGGTCGGCGGCTGCTGGCCGTAGAGCGGCATTCCCATGTTCTGAAGCTGCCGCGAGATGGGCAAGGGGTCGGTGACTTCGGCTGCGCTGGCCCGTAAGGCCGAGACCACGAACTCGAGCGGTGTTTTTACCTTGCCGCGATACACATCCGGGGCCCAGAATTCCGGGGAATCCAACATGGTCTTGAGGACCTCGCGGATGTTGCCGCCCTTCTTTAGGAATGTTTGTACCATGCGGTCTACCAAGGGTTGCGGTGGATCATCGGAGACGAAGCGCATCGCCAGCTTGGTGCAAATAAATTTCGCGGTCGAAGGATGATGAGCCAGGATGTGCAGGACTTCGAGGCCTTCCTTCTCACCTTTAGGTTTGATGCGGTGGCCGAGCACGATTTTATCTCCAGGCTCATGGGTGCGCTCTTCGAAAGTGAAGCCGCCGCCCTGCTTGAGCTGTTTCAGGGTCCATCCGGTGAAGACGCGGGCCACCTCGGTGACATCCTTTTGGGTGTAGCCGCCATTCACGCCGAGGGTGTGCAGTTCCATCAGTTCGCGGCCATAGTTTTCGTTTAGGCCGTTGCGCTTGCCTTTGGCTTGGTTGGTCTGGCTCTGGTTTCTGATACGCTGCTTGAATTGTTTGTTGGCTCGCTGGGGAATTCCGTCGGCCACGTCGGAGTTCGGTCCCACGCTCAGCCAGTTGTCGAGATAGAAAAGCATCGCCGGACTCTGGGCTGTCGCCACCAGCAAGTCCTCAAATTTGCCCAAGGCATGCGGGCGAATGACGTCGCGCTCGTAGCCGGTCAGCAGGTAGTGATCGGCGCCCTTGCCGAGGAATACGTTGAAGTGATTGAACCAGAAGTCGGTCATCACTTCCTGCAACTGGCGATCGCTGTAGATAGCGCGCAACAATTTGCCTTCGACGAGTTCGTTGGCGACAACCTGTTGCGGGTAGTTGAGCGCCTCGATGGTTTCGCGCTGGCGCGGATTCATTCCTCCCAGAAACTCGTCGCGTCTGTCGCCTTGCAGAGAGCTGGTCAGGGCGCGCTGCACTTCCGGCGGCATCTTGAGGAGGGCCTTCATGCGCTGATGTGGCGGCATGTTCAGGAGTTCCTCGACCTGTTGATCGGCATCGATGTGCGCTTGCTGGCGGCGGGCGCGTTCATCGTCAGTTACCTTGTCGGATTTGCCGGCGGCGGAGTTGCTGTTCGGGGTTTCCGGTTTACGTTCTTCCTTGTTCTGATAGCGATCGAGTTGCGCCTTATAGACGGCGCGTTGAAGGGGATCGGAGGGAAGCGACTGCTTTCCGTCGGCGATGGCCTTGATCACTTGTTCAGGGGGGAAGTTCTCAACCATTTCGCGCGTGTCCATGCGTAGCGTGGGGAAGGGAGAAAGGCGTGCATCGAGCATGCTGTCGTCAATCTTGGCGGGATGAAGTTGCTGGTCGATCCACTTGTCCAAGCCGATCGCCATCACATGATCAACGTCGCCGGGTCGCGGGCCGAATGTGAGCCGGTTGAGCGCGTGGACCGTCCGTTTCCGCAAGTCCATTTGCGCGGCGGTTTTTTCTTTATTCTTGCCGAGTGCCAGTTGGGCGGAGACGGCGAATCCCAGCAACCAGAGCAGTAATACGAGGTCGATTTGGCGGCGTCCTAACTTCATATGGACACACGGAGGTGGTTAGAATTATGAACCCAAATCAGTGAAAAAGTTGCTGGCCAGAGGGGTTAGATTCGTATCCCTAGTGCTGAAAACGAGTTCGCGAGCAATAAACTGCGACCCGAGCGGTTGAAGGGGGACTCAAAATGCGTGAGAACTACTCTTCCGCCCCGCCGGTCCGTAAAGGGCTACAGTAACGGTGAAAACGTCTTAGGTCAGGTACAGCCGACCGTGAGTGATCTTGTGCTGCAGGCTGGCGGCGAGTTGGTCGATGTCGGCGGCCCCAATGTCGTCCCCCCTCCGATCTTGAAGGAAGGGCGTGCGGTTACTGCCGACGGTATCGCGGCGGACTTGCAGAAGCAAGGCGTGTACCGCGTTGGCATCGAATTTTTGTGGGGTCAGGCGCACGATTTCATTCAAGGTGCTGCCGAGAGAAAGACGCTCGCGATACGGACGCTCGCTGGTCATGGCGTCGAAGGTGTCGGCTAGACCGACGATGCGCACCTGCACGGGTACATCTTCGAGAAGCAATCCGTCAGGATAGCCCGAACCGTCGCTACGCTCGTGATGCCAGCGCACAATTTCCGGGACACGAGGCCAGGGAAACTGGACACCACTCACGATCTGGTGCCCGACAATCGTGTGCTCCGCCATTTCGCGGAATTCTTGGGCATCCAGAGAGGTTGGTTTGCCGAAGAGACGCTTGTCCACGGCAACCTTGCCAATATCGTGCAAGTAACCGGCTGAGCGAAGCGCCTCAATTTCGCCGGGATCCATATTCATGGCTTCGCCGATGGCGGAAGCATAGCGTCCGACGCGCAGCGAATGTCCATGAATGTTGATATGCTTCACGTCAATGGCGGTGGCAAAGGCTTCCAGCGCGTTGTCGTAGAAGCCGTGCAGGGACGCGATGAGGCGCAGGTTTTCCGAGACGCGGTGGGCCAAGATCTGGGTCAGCGAGTGATTGTGAATGGCGAGAGCGACGTAGTGGGAGAGCAAGTCCAGGGCCTCAAGGTCGCCAGAATCGTAGAGACCATCGCCGTCGCGACGACCCAGGGCGATGATGCCCACGAGTTTGCTGCCAACCTTCAAAGGAACGATGCACTTGAAGAGCTCCGGAGCAACATTCCCATTGGCGCTTATATAAAGGTCATAGGAACCCGGGTCCAGGATTACCGCTTCGCGGGACGAAATGAGGGCGTGAATGTGTCTAGGCAGCAGCGGGATAACCGCAGGTTCCGGCATTAAGGCGAACCCGTCGGCTGCAATGGAGGTGAGCAGGGAAGGTTTGTCGCTATAGGTGAAGAGCGCACCTTCGCGAGCGCCGCCCGCCTCGAGGCACGCAGACAACATAGCGCGCGCGGTCTGCGGAAACTCGCGCTCGGCGGTCATCTCCGGGCCGAGATCGGAGAGAGCTTCAACCGTTCGCAAAAGGCGCCGGAAATTGTCTTTTTGCAATGCCACGCGCTGGGGGAGCAAAACCACAGCTAAAAAAAAGAGTAACACGCGCTTAGTCGTCAAACTTGTTAGTTAGTTTGGTGCACAACTAGGGCGAGCCGCACGGCGGCAAAGAAACTCACGGTCACTCTGCGGTGCACTAACGACGGCGCGCTTTGCTCTGGATGGCCTTAAATGTCATCTCGTTCACCGGGCTCCCCGTCTGCTTCTTCCATTGAAAGAACAGCTCGGAATAAGTTGCGGTGATGTAATCGGTGCGCGGGATCTTCAGAAGCTGCGCGGTTCGATCAATCCAGCGCGATGCACCTTCGATCTCGCCGAAGTAGCCGATGGGGGTTTGGTCGACGACGACTTGCCCTTTGCTGTCACTCCACTCGGCCCGGAACTTCTCGTAACGAAAGGTCGGGGCAAATCCTAGAGCGCGCAAGATGGTTTCCATCTTTGCGCCATTCGCGACCTGGGTTTCAGTCTCTACTCGCGTTTTGTGTCGCCCTGCTTTGCCTTTGGCTTTGTGGGTCAGCACCCAGTCGGGTCCATACTGGCGCAACCGAAGCAGTTCACCGCGATCGCGCAGGAGTTGGCCGGGCAAGTCATAGAGCGTATTCATCTCGTGGGTGCGCCGCGTAACCAGGCGAAAGCCAGATTCTCGCAGCCGCCGATTGAGCGCCCGTACGTCGTCGAGGCGGAACTTGATTTCGATTTCGTTATGTGAGGCCATTGCGAGCAGTATAGAAGGCTTCAGGTCTCGGGCTTCAGGCTTCAGCACCCGAGCCCGTCGCTACGCGAAGGTTGGCAGCTTCACCAGGTCGTCCTGAGGCACGGGCTCCAGCGGCTGACCTGCCTTCTTCCATGCCGCCACTCCGCCTACGATCACAAACGCGTTGAATCCTTTTTCTCGCAGTTGCAGCGCCACCCGGGCGCTGGTCGCTTCGCGCGCTCAAGTACAGTAGAGATATACGTCCTTGTCTTTGGGAAGAACCTTGAGTTCCTCGGAAAGGTTGTTGGGTTCAATGCGGATTGATCCTTTGATGCGCTCTGCGCCGGCGTTGTAGTAGCCATGGCTGCGGACGTCGAGAATCAGAACCCTTTCCTTTTCATCCGAGGCTAATTTGCGCGCCAGCTCTTCCACCTGCACGCGTGGCACTACGCGGTACACTTTGTTCTTGTGGTAGAGGTAGACACGGTAGGCGATATAGGCGAGCGCGGCTACGAGAAGGACTTCTCCAAATACGTGGCTGGCGGCTTGGAAACCGCGCGTGATTGCCACCAGAAAGTCACGGAACAGAAATCCCAGCGCGCCATAGGCTAGGATATACAAGGATGCGCCGGCGAAGTCGAGGCGGAGGAATTGCTGGGGACGCATCTTCATGCTTCCAGCCAGGGGGGGAGCCATGGTATTCACGCCGGGAATAAACTTGGCGATCAATAGTGTGGTCTTTCCGCGTTTGTAGAAGGACTCGGCTGAGCGCAGGATGCAAGACTCGGGATTGACGGACAGGCGGCACAGGAGACCCAGAAGGCGCCAACCCATGTAGCGGCCGAGAATGAAGAGCAGCGTGTCGCCGATGAGCATCGCAACCAGAGCGAGCATCAGGACCTTGAAAACACTCAAAGTTCCGGCCGCTGCGGCCGCGCCTCCGGCGACCAGCGCCACTGCCGCTGGAACTGGTAGTCCGATGGCCTCGGCGAGCACCACCACGAAGATGAGAAGGTACCCGTGGTGCGCGATCAGTGAGAGAAAATTGTTCATCGCCAATGCGTTAGAACTGAAGCTATTAGATAGACCGCCTCGTCAAGAGGATTCAAAGTGACAGATAGGAACAATAACCGAGATGCCAGCAAAAGCCAAAACTGTCCGCCGCTACATCAATCTGCCCGGCCGCAAAGCGCCGTTGCCATTCAGCGATGCAGTGCTCGTAGGCGACACTGTTTACCTTTCCGGACGCATCGGAATTGACCCGGCGACGGGCGTAGCTCCAGACGATGTGGACGCTGAGCTTCGTCTGCTATTCGACGGATTCGAGGCCGTCCTCAGCCAGGCGGATATGAGTATGGACGATCTGGTTTGGGTGCAAGTGTACTCGCCGGATATTTCGCTGTGGGAACGTTTCAACACTGCATATCTGAAACGCTTTTCGAAAGCGCTGCCCGCGCGGGCGTTTATCGGTTCGGGGACGTTGCTGAAAGGCGGGAGGTTCGAGATGCTGGGAGTGGCGGTTAGAAGGTCTTAAACTATTTTTCTCTTGCGACCACGAATTCCGGGGCCCACAGCAAGGCTCGCTTGATCTCGTTATCGGGGAAACTGCAGATCGCATTTCGCGCCAGCCCGGCGTACTGCAGGGCTCGAGCATTGGCAGCTTGCACGGAACCGTAGCGATTCAGGATCCCGAGGATCTCTCCGTGGGTCACGCCATCGAATGCTCGTTCCCGCACCACCTTGTCGATACGTTCCCGTTCCCGCGGCGTACAGCGTTCGAGGGCATGAATCACGGCCATCGTCACCTTACCCTCGCGCAGATCGCTGGCCACGGGTTTGCCTAGAACGTCCTCGGAAGCGGTGAGGTCGAGCACGTCATCGACAATCTGAAACGCCATGCCCAGATCGCGGCCGTACTGTGCCAAGTTTTCTTCCTGTTCTGGAGTTGCCCCACCCAGAATCGCGCCCAGCCGCATACAAACGGAGAACAGGCATGCGGTTTTGCGGAAGATCAGGTCGAAGTGCTCGTCGGAGGAAATCAGTTTGCCCAGCTTTTCCATCTGGAGCAGTTCGCCTTCGACCATCTGCTGGGTCAGGTCAATCAGGGTGTCCAGGATGCGGAAGTTGCGCTCCTGTAGGGCAATCTTAAAGGCCTGCATGTAGAGCCAATCGCCGGCCAGCACGCACTTGGAGTTTCCCCATTGGGTGTTGGCGGCGGGACGGCCCCGCCGGGTCTGCGCTTCATCGATAATGTCGTCATGGACGAGCGTGGCAGTGTGGATGATTTCCACGACCGCACCTAGCTTGATGGCGCCGCGTCCCTTGTAATTGAGAAGTCTGGCAGACAGCAGCAACAGCATGGGACGAATGCGCTTGCCGCCACCGCTGCGCAGGTATTCGCCGATCTCCGTGATTGCTTCCACGCCCGAGACGGTGTCCCGCCCGAACTCGCGCTCAATGGCGGAGAGGTCGCCACGCAGCAACTCGAAGATTTCTTTTCCGTTGATGGCGGCCTGCGTGCTCAATTGGTTCGTCCCCAAGTCCCAACCTCAATCGCAGAATCGCAGAAACTCTTAGTTTGTTCTGTAATTTGTAAACTGTGTATCGATGCCGAAATCCTGCCCTCGCAGGAGCGTGATGATTTCCTGTAGCGCATCACGATCCTTCCCGCTCACCCTGACCAGGTCTCCCTGGATCGACGCATTCACTTTCTTCTTGGAATCCTTGATTACTTTTACTATCTGACGCGCCTTCTCGATGGGGATGCCCTGCTGCATGGTGATCTTCTGTTTCACTGTGCCCCCGGCGGCGGGCTCCACGGAGCCGTAGGTCAGTCCCTTGAGAGAAACGCCGCGTTTCACCAGTTTCTGCTGAAAGATCTCGGTAACAGCCTTCAGTTTGTATTCGTCGATGGAGTGCAGATTAATGGCTTCCTTGCCCTCGAGTTCGATGTTCGACTTTGAATCTTTCAAGTCGAAGCGAGTATGAATCTCCTTCAGGGCCTGCTGCATAGCATTCGAGACTTCTTGCAGGTCAAGCTTGCTCACAATGTCAAAAGTGTTCTCTGGCATGATCGTTAGCTTCTATTTAATAGATTACGCAGTTTACCGGAAAGATGCTCTTAACAAGCTAAATGGAGTTGAGCTTTTCGTGAAGTGAAAAGAAGCGATAGAAGTTTTTCGCGGTTTGCAAGCCGACGTCTTCGGTCAAAACCCCGCGCAGTTCTCCCACTTGCCGCGCCACTTCTTTTACGAACGAGGGCTCGTTGCGCTTGCCGCGATGCGGTACAGGCGCGAGAAATGGCGAATCGGTTTCAACCAGTATGCGGTCGAGTGGCACTCGTTTTGCAGTTTCACGAATCTGCTGCGCTTTGGGAAAGGTGACGTTTCCAGCAAAGGAGATCATGAACCCCATGTCGAGTGCCTGCTCGGCATGTGCCCAGGTTCCTGTGAAACAGTGCAGGATGCCTGCCAACCCGCCCGGCGCCCAGTGTTCGCGTAACAGCTTGAGGCAGTCCTGCCAAGCATCTTCGCTGCGGTCAGAGGGACGGCAGTGGATCACGATCGGCAGCTGGGCCGCTTGCGCCAGTCGCAATTGCTTCAAAAAAACCTGTTGTTGCAGGTCCCGCGGTGAATGGTTATAGAAATAGTCCAGCCCAATCTCGCCCCACGCAATGACCTTGGGCCGCTTTGCCAGTTGTGCCATCTCCTCGAAATCGGCATCGCTGGCGAGTTTGGCTTCGTGAGGATGAATTCCGATCGTCGCATAAATGAACTCGTGTTGTTCGGCCAGTTGGATGGCGCAGTCGAGAGATCCTGGGCCGGTGCCGCTGCCGATGGCGAGAATGGTTTCAATCCCCGAATCCTTGGCGCGCTGCAGCATGGCGGAGCGGTCGGCGTCGAACTGCTCCATCTCGAGATGTGCGTGGGAATCGACAAACATGGGGTGAGCGTCAGGCCTCAGGCTTCGCCAAAAAATGGGTGAAGACGGGTCTTTGACCCGTCCGGGCCAAGTGAGACTCGGCAGGTAAGTTCCCGCACAAAAACCCCGCCTATTTCAATCTCGTCCCCACCGGCACATCTTCCAGGAAGCCCGCGAGCACAGCTTTCCCGTCTTCCGTTGATGCAGCTACGATCATGCCGTTTGATTCCAGTCCTCTGAGCTTCCTAGGGGCGAGGTTAGCCACGATTACTACTTTCCTCCCGATCAACAGCTCCGGCGCATACGACTCAGCGATTCCGGCCACCACCTGTCGAACCTCCGTGCCCAAATCGACTTCCAAGCGCAGCAACTTATCGGCGCCTTTTACTTTCTCAGCGGCTTTGACTTGGCCTACGCGCAGATCGATTTTTGCGAAGTCATCGATGCTGATCTTGCCGTCAGGCACAGGCAAGGCGGGCTTCGCTGCCGGGGCCGCCGCGGCTGTCTGTGGCGCAACAGGAATCACGGCGCCGGCTTGTTCCGCGGCAGGGGAAGCCGCCTGGGCCGTGCCTGGTGTGCTTCGTTGCTGCTCTTCCATCTTCTGCATCCTTTCGATTACGCTCTTGTCGGCGCGTGGGAATACGGGCTCGACATTGCCCAACTTAGTGCCCAATTGAAGTTGTCCCCACTTCAACTCCGAGAGGGGAAACCTGCGAATATCGCCCAGGCCCAACTGTGCCCAGATCCTCGAAGTTGCATCAGGGATCACCGGGTGCGCCAATGCGGTCACGATGCGCAACGCTTCGGCGCTGGTGTATAAAATCGTCGCCAACCGCGAGCGGCTTTCTTCATCCTGCTTTTCGCCCAACGCCCAAGGCTCATTTTCGACGATATACTTGTCAACCGCGGCCACCAAACCCCATGCAACTTCCAGAGCGCGCGAGAACTGGTATTGATCAAACAGCGCGCCGCACTCACCGATTACCTTACGCGCGTTTTCAGCGATCGCGGTATCCCCTGGTTTTTGCGAAACAGTCGCCGAGGGATACGGCACCTCACCCCGAAAATATCGCGTGATCATGGTTAACGTCCGGCTGGCGAGATTGCCGAGTCCGTTCGCCAGATCCGCGTTGTAACGCTGGACCAACGCGTCGAAGGAAAAAGATCCATCCTGTCCAAATACAACCTCGCGCAGAAGGAAGTAGCGCAGCGGGTCCGCGCCCAGCACCTCGAGAATCGTTTCGGTGCGCACGATGTTGCCGCGCGACTTCGACATCTTGCTTTCTTCGAACAGCAGCCAGCCATGCGCCATGATGCTCTTGGGCAGGGGGAGCCCTGCTGCCATGAGAAACGCGGGCCAGTACACGCAATGGAAGCGAACTATTTCCTTGCCGATCATGTGCAGGTCGGCGGGCCAGTATTTCTGAAAAGCTTCCTGAGCGCCTTTGTGCGACGATCCGTAGCCAATGGCTGTGATGTAGTTCGCCAGCGCGTCCAGCCAAACGTAGATCACGTGCTTGGGGTCGTCCGGTACGGGAATACCCCAGGAAAACGTGGAGCGGCTGATGGAAAGATCACGCAGGCCGCCACGCACGAACGACATCACCTCATTCCGCCTGGTCTCGGGACGGATGAAGTCGGGCTGCTCCGTGTACAGCTGCAGCAACCGATCCTGAAACTCGGAAAGCTTGAAGAAATAATTCTCTTCCTTCACCGTTTCGGTCGGACGCCCGCACTCTGGGCAAGGGGCGCCAGGTCCGACCGCATCCACATAGAGTTCGTCGAATACGCAATACTGGCCGGTGTAGGTGCCCTTGTAGATGTGGCCGTTGTCACGAATTCGCCGGAAGAGTTCCTGCACGCGCTTCTTGTGGCGTTCCTCGGTGGTACGGATAAAGTCGTCGTAGGTAATCCCCATCCGGTTCCACAGTGCCCGGAACTGCGCTGAAACTTCATCCGTAAATTCTTGTGGGGTTTTGCCGGCGGCCTGTGCCGCTCGCTCAATCTTTTGCCCGTGCTCGTCGGTGCCGGTAAGGAAAAACGTGTCTGCGCCCAGCATGCGCTGGCGGCGCGCGATTACGTCGCAGGCAATGGTGGTGTAAGCGTGGCCGATGTGCGGCCGCGCGTTCACGTAGTAAATCGGCGTCGTGATGTAAAACTTCCGACTCATTCGCGTACTTCAAGGCACGAAGTTTGTGTCTGGCGCTTCCCTTTGTGAACCTTTGTGTCCTTTGTGGTTAATGTTTTCAGCGTTGGCCGTCGAGGTAAAGCTGCAGCGCCTCCTGCATCACGCGCTTCAACGGCACGTGGTGTTCAGTCGCGATGCGGCGGCAATCCTCATATTCCGGGGAATAGTTCGTCAGCGTGCCGTTCAAGCTGGCGACCTTTAAGCGTACATCGCCCCAGCGGGTTGCGACCGTCACCCATGTTCGGGCAAGTGCGTGACGCTTTTCTTCGCGCTGCCGCACACCAAGAGTCGTTGTTTCTGTGAAAATCAGATTCGTCAATTTCGAGGCGTCCTCGGTCCGGCACAGAACAGTCAGCAGCATGCCCGGACGATTCTTCTTCATCTGCACCGGTATGCCAAAAGCATCCAATGATCCTTCTTCCAGCAAACGATCCATGACATAGCCGAAGACTTGCGGATTCAAGTCGTCGATATTGGCTTCCAGCACGGTGATCGTGTCTTGGGGATTGTCGGCCAAAGCTTCCGGCTGGGCCTGGCCGATGGTGAGCCGCGCTACATTCGCGTGTTCTGCGAAGTCACGAGTTCCCGCTCCGTAGCCTATCCTTTCAACTTTCATTCGCGGAAATGGCGCGAATCGTGTTGCCAGCGTTCTGACAATAGCAGCGCCAGTTGGCGTAACCAGTTCAACTTGAATGCCAGACGAATATAGCGGCGCATCTTTCAACAATTCGAGCGTCGCCGGTGCTGGTACGGGCAAGGTTCCGTGGGCGCACTTTACTGTGCCTCCGCCCACATTCAGCGGCGAACACACAATTTCATCGACGCTCAGCGCCTCGGCTCCGGCCGCGGCGCAGACAATATCCACCAGGGCATCCACTGCCCCGACTTCGTGAAACTGGATGTTCTCAATGTTAGTGTCGTGGATCTTAGCTTCCGCCGCGCCCAGCGCTTCGAAAATAGCGATTGCAGCCTTTTTTGCACCATCGCTGATGGCTGCCTTGCCGATAATGTTACGGATTTCATTCAGTCCGCGGCCATGTTCGTGCGACGGGCTGTAGTCATGTTTGTGTGGATGTTGGAGTGGAGCGGATTCGGGGTTTCCCGTGTGCCCTGCTTTGGCGGGCTGAGGTGACAATGCTCCCGCCCGCGAAGTCGCTTGGCTTTGCAACGCGTAATTGTGTTCCAGTAGTGCAACCGGTTCGGCATCGTGAGCATGGGCGTACCCATGCTGGGGACTATAAGGATGAGGATGCTCGCCCGCGGGTTCCGACTGTTTCGCCTGTTCCCAGTAAATCTCGCGCGGCAAATCCTTCTCGCCATTTGAATAAACGTCCACCTTGGTTGCGCTTATGCCATTACGCTTGACGCGAGAAATCTCCAGCCTGGCCCCGATGTTCAACGCCGCAACCGTCTGATCCAAAAGTTGCTGCGGGACTCCGGCGTCGACCAGCGCGCCCAAGAACATGTCGCCGCTGATCCCGGAAAAGCAATCGAGGTAGGCTATACGCATAAAGCTCGTCGTTGGCCCTTGGTCGTTAGCCATTAGTCTTAGCGTCTGACCTACCCAGCCCCGGCTTGGTGATGCCAAGCTCGCTGCAATGAATGGCCGACGACGAACGACCAGCGAAGAATGATCAAGGACTGATGTTCATGATAGGGAAGCGTGCACATGCCGTCAAACCGCTGCGCCGCGTGCCCTCTGCTACAATCACTCTTTTCCTGAACAGGCTCGAGGGACTCTTGTATCGTCATCTGGAACGCCGGCTTGCCCAGAGAATGCGCGACTTTTTGCGCCGCCGTTACAATCTTGATTTGCCGAAGATTGTCATTGAGCAGCCGCCTCGGATCGAACTTGGCGAATACGCGCTGCCGCTTGCGTTTGAGTTGGCCAAAACGTTGCGCAAGCCGCCTCGGAAGATTGCTGAAGAGATCGTTGCCGGTGTCGGGCCTATCGATGGTTTTGAGAAGCTGGAACTTGCCGGGGCTGGCTATATCAATGCACGAGTCAACCGCGAGCTCCTCGCGGCCGCCCTCGCTGTCGATGAAAAACCGAAGACCGAGATTCCGGCAGGCAAGGTTTTGGTCGAGCACTCCAGCATTAATCCGAACAAGGCCGCACACATCGGACATCTGCGTAATGCCATTCTCGGCGACACCTTCGTTCGCCTGCTGCATTTTGCGACCAGAGAAGTCGATGTCCAGAATTACATCGACAATACCGGGGTGCAAGTGGCAGATGTGATCGTGGGATTTTTGCATCTGGAGAAAAAGTCGCGCGCCGAGATCGAGGAGCGAACCCGTCAGCCGCGATTCGATTACTACTGTTGGGATTTGTACGCGCAGGTTTCCCGGTGGTACGCGCAGGGCGAGCAGAACCGCGAAGCACGCCAGCAGGTGTTGCATGCGCTCGAAGAAGGCGGGAACGAGACGGCTGCAATTGCTGACTTGATCTCGACTGCTGTGCTTCGCCGCCATCTCGAAACCATGGACCGGCTGGACATTGAATACGACTTCCTGCCCCGCGAGAGCGAGATACTTCACCTGCACTTCTGGGATGCGGCTTTTACTAAGCTCAAGGACGCCGCCGTACTTTCCTTCGAAACCGAGGGTAAGAATAAGGGTTGTTGGGTGATGCGGAGAGGAAAGGCATTCACCACAACGGATGCAGACAACACAGAGGTTGCTGAAGAAGACCAGAAAGTCATTGTGCGGTCGAACGGTACCGTGGGCTACGTGGGCAAAGATATTGCTTACCACCTATGGAAATTTGGATTATTGGGGCGCGATTTCGGATATCGCAAGTTCTATCGCTATCCGAACGAACACGACTGCTGGATTTCAACGACAGAGGGCGAGCCCGATCATCCTCATTTTGGCGAGGTAGCCGAGATCTACAACGTGATCGATGCCCGGCAATCGGAAGCGCAGAACACTGTGGTTGAGGCGTTGCGCGGACTTGGTTACAACCAGCAGGCCGATCACTACACGCATTTTTCTTATGAGATGGTTGCGCTAACGCCAGGTTGCGCTGCCGAGCTGGGCTATCAGTTGTCCGACGAGGACAAGACCCGTTCCCACATTGAGGTTTCTGGCCGCAAGGGTTTCGGGGTGAAGGCTGATGACCTGATTGATACGCTCATTGCTTCAGCGAAAAAGGAGGTCGATCCACGCCATCCACAGTTAAGCGACTCCGAGCGCATGACCATCGCTACCCAGATTGCGGTTGGCGCGCTGCGTTATTTCATGTTGAAGTTCACCAAGCCTTCTGTGATTGCGTTCGATTTCAAGGAGGCGCTGAGCTTTGAAGGTGAAACCGGGCCCTACGCGCAGTATGCGGTAGTTCGCGCCAGCAACATTTTTCGCAAGGGCGGACTCGATCCAGACGTTTTCTGTAGAGACGTAGCTAGCTACGTCTCTACAGATGACTTAGCGAAATATCTGAACGGCGAAAATGGGAACGAAATCTGGGAGCTGTGGCTGGCGTCCTCGAAAACGTCTTACGTGATCGATCAATGCATCGCAACTACCGAACCGGCTTATTTAGCCAAGCACGTGTTCCAAGTCGCGCAACTTTTCAATGCTTTCTATCACCGGTACCCCATTCTTGCTGAGCCGGATGAAGGCCGGAAGAGGTTTCTGCTCGGGACGGTCGCGGTGGTGCGTCGCGAACTGATCCGCGCGCTGGCGGTGATGGGAATCTCCGTTCCGTCAGCTATGTAAGAAAGCCCGTTGCTCAGCCCGGACGGGCGAGTCGCCCGTCTCCACGTGCATGCCCTAATTGTTAAACTCCCTGGCAAATTCCACCAGGCTACGCACCGCAATCCCCGACGGACCCTTGGCGATCCAGGCTTTGTTCTCTTCCATCCATGCGGTACCCGCGATGTCAAGATGCAGCCAGGGAGTATCTTCTGCAAACTCTTTGAGGAACATTGCGGCATTCACCGCTCCGCCCCAGCGGCCGCCGGAGTTTACGATATCCGCTATGTTTGACCGGATATTCTCTTTGTACTCGTCGTCGAGCGGAAGGCGCCAGAACTTCTCGCCGGCTTTTTCCAAAGCGCGGCTGAAGCGCTCGTACATTTCTTCATCGTTGGCAAAAACCCCGGCGTTTACGTAACCGAGCGCGACCACAACCGCGCCGGTCAGCGTGGCGGCGTCGATCAGGTGAGTACAACCGAGTTGGCGGGCGTAGCAGAGGCCATCGGCAAGCACCAGCCGGCCTTCGGCATCGGTATTGATGATCTCGATCGACTTGCCGGACATGGCGATCTGTATGTCGCCGGGTTTCTGCGCTTTGCCCGAAGGCATATTCTCCGTGGCGCAGATTATCGCGGTGACTCGGACCTTGGGCTTGAGCAAGGCGATGCCACGCATAGTACCGATCATGGCAGCGGCGCCGGCCATGTCATATTTCATCTTTTCCATGCCATCGGCGGGTTTGATGGAGATGCCGCCAGTGTCAAACGTAACGCCTTTGCCTACCAGACCCAGCACCGGAGTCGCGGGCGCGTCCGCCGGTTCGTATCGCAACACGATCAGCGCGGGGGGTTCGTCCGAACCCTGGGCCACACCCCAGAAAGCGCCCATTTTGAATTCTTTGATTTTGTCAGCGCCGTACGCTTCAAAGTTTAGACCGACTTCTTGCGCCATTCTGCGGGCGCGTTCCGCGAGAATAGTTGGCGTCATGCGGTTGCTGGGCTCGTTCACCAGTTCGCGAGTGAAGTTTTGTGATTCACCGATGATGCGGGCTTCATCCATCGCTTGCTGCAGTCTGACTTCGTCTCCGCGCGTAACAACCGCCACGGAGTCGATCTTCTGATCCTTGCGGTCACTCTTGTAGGTATCGGGATCGAAGTTGCCCACGAATGCGCCTTCCACAATGGCCTTCACGGCTTCGTCGCTCGTAACGCTATCGGGGGCAAGGAAGGCAAAGCTGCGAATCCCCTTCGGCTTGAGGAAGCGAACTGCGGCGCCGGCGAGCTTGCGTAATTCGGAGGTGGTAAAGTTCTGGGCCTTGCCGCCACCCAGCAGCAGCAGGCGTTTTGCCTTCAGCTTGCTGGGACGATGCAGCAGCGTGGTTTCAAATATCTTGCCGGTGACTTCGCCACTGGCCATCACGTCCGCCGTGACGTCCTTGATAGCGCTGTCGCTGGATTCCAGGCTGACTTCGGTTTTGTCTTTTGAGCCGCGATCGAGAACCACTATGGCCAGGCATTCGGTTTCAACTTCTGCGGGATTAGCAAAAGAAAGGCTAGTCTTCATAATTTGTGTGATTCCAGTATCATCGGCGACAGGGTAAAAGTGCAAGGGCAGTTGCTCGAAGCTGAGTGCAGAGTGTGAACGATGGCGAAGATGTGTGCGCTGTAAGACTTCCGATCTAAATGGCATTGGGAGCTTTGATTAGTCCACAAATGCCAATTAGTTTCCTCAGGCTGAGAGTCTAAGTGTGCGCTCATTTTTCTCTTGCCGGCATCTTAAATAGAATGGGCAGTCTCACTAATTGGTCGAGTTTGAAAGGAGAACTCCATGAAGAAGCGTTATCTGGTGCTTAAGACGCTGGTCGCAATTGCCGGGCTGTTGGCCAGCGTGCAGTTGGTTGCCGCTCAGGAAAGCGTACCCTCAACCGGGCCTGCGGTGAATCTCGTAGTCACCGTGGAGGCCCGTCACGGCTCCAACGTGCCCGACATTAGTCGCGAAGACGTGATGGTGTATGAAGGTCGCGACCGAGACAAGGTGACCGCTTGGCTGCCGCTGCAGGGAGAGCATGCGGGCCTGGAACTGTTCGTCCTACTTGACGATTCATCCAACGTCAGCCTGGGCTCCCAGCTAGAAGATATCCGCCAGTTTATCAGTGCGCAGCCCGCGACCACGAAGATCGGGGTTGCCTATATGCAGAACGGGATTGCGCAGGTTTTGCAGAACCTCACCAACGACCACGTGCTCGCGGCCAAAGCGTTGCGCCTTCCTCTAGGAAGCCCTGGCGCCTCCGCGAGTCCGTATTTTTCGCTGGGTGACTTGATCAAGCGCTGGCCTCAGAGCAGCGAACGCCACGAAGTTCTTATGATCACGGACGGCATCGACCGATACTGGGGCAGCGGTCCGGGCAACCCGTATGTCGACTCGGTGATCGAACAGGCCCAGCGCGCTGGCGTCATCGTTTTTAGCATCTATACGCCGGGTGAGGGACACTACGGCCACAGTTTTTGGCGGATGAACTGGGGTCAGAATTATCTCTCCCAGGTTGGCGACGAAACTGGTGGCGAGGCCTTCTATCTCGGTTCGGGTGCGCCGGTTTCGTTCGCTCCTTATCTCGAGGACATCACGCGCCGGCTGGGCCGTCAGTACCTATTGACATTTATCGCTAAGCCGCAGAAAAAGGCTGGAATGCAGCGAGTGAAGCTTCAGACCGAGGTGCCGAATGCGGAGCTCGTGAGCGTTGATAGGGTTTACGTTCCAGCTACGCCGGAGTAATCCCGGCCCGCTAGAAGGCAGCCGTTGTGCGCAGCAGTATGGTGTCGACTGACTACTCGCCGGCCGCTTGGGAGTATCTGCGGAAAAAACTGTCCTGCTTCCACTGCGGCCGGTGCGGGCTCTGAGCCACTGAGATCATCAGCCCGCGAATTACTTCTTCATAGAGCGCGGCCGCGGCCAGATCCACCGGCTGATTCAAGTCGTCGGAAGGCGCGTGATAGCGCTGGGTGAGCCACTCTTTGAAAATCTTCTGTTCGGGGGAGCCAGGAGTGGCTCCAACTCCCATTGCCAAGGCCGGAACTCCGTGCCGGATGAAATTGTATTGATCGCTGCGAATGAAGATGTTTCGCTGCGGCTCCGGGTCAGCTTGCACGCTGATGCCATGGGCCTCCGCGACTTCACGGGCCATGTCCCCAAGATCGGACTCCGCCAATCCGAAAACGGTGAGAATCTTGAGCGGAACAATAGGCAGAAACATGTCTACGTTAATGTCGGCCACCATAGACTTCGGATCAACAGTCGGATGCGCCGCGAAATACTTTGAGCCCAGCAATCCTTTCTCTTCTCCAGTTACGAATAGAAACAGAAGCGAGCGTTTCAGTTTTTCCGGCGACTTCTTCAAGGAAGCCGCAACATCCAGCAGCAATGCACTTCCAGAAGCGTTATCCATCGCTCCGTTGTAGATACGGTCACCGTTGATGGGCTCGCCGATGCCTATGTGATCAATGTGGGCGGAGAGAACGACATATTCGTTCTTAAGCTCGGGATCATTTCCCGTGAGTTTTGCAATCACATTGGCTGACTCCAGGTCGTTCTTTTCGAGCTTTGCTTTCACCTGGATCGAAGCAGCCAGCGGGAACCGTGGAAGCTGCTTCCGGTCCTTGGCTATGTTCAAAAGTTCGTCGAAACTGTGGCCGGAACCTTCGAAAAGCTTGTCAGCCTTCGCAGGATTGAATGTCAGGGCGAGCTTCTCGCCCTCGGTTTCGTTGAATTCAGCGCCAGCTAGTGCCATGCTGGGATGCGCACGGTTCACCGACATACGCGACCAAGGAATATCCATGCTCGCGGGATTGGCGATGCCAATAATCCCGACAGCGCCCGCTTTATGGAGAGTTTTCCAGCGTTCAGCGGCAGATTGGTAATGAGAAGCCAGCGGACCCGGAATGTCAGCGGGTGAACCGTTCAAGATCACAGCTACTTTGCCATTCAGATCGAGACCCGAGAGGTCGTCATAGTTCTTCTCGGGAATGCTCAATCCATATCCGACGAAGACCAGCGGCGCTCGCAGTTCGGGCGCAAGGTCGACTCGCGTATTGAAGAAGGCATCTTCACCGAGAATGAGGGGCTCATCTTTACCGTTGCGGACCAGAGCCAGGCTGGAATCCTTTTCGATGATCTGCCGGGATTGGAATTTCGCCAGTTGGTAGTAGCCGTCGGTCCCTGCGGGCTGAATTCCGCCCTGTTTCAACTGGTCGACAATGTAAGCCTCCGCCCTGCGCAAGCCTGCGCTGCCGGTCTCACGGCCCTCCATATTGTCGTCGGCAAGAACTTTGACGTAATCCCACCAGGTCTTACCGTCGAAGTGGTCGGGCGTTGCTTGTTGGGAAAACGCGCTGATTGCAACTAACAAGCTCGCTACAGATAGAAGCTTTTTCAGCATTGACTGGGTTCCTCCGGTCTCTTTTGCGTGCCTGCTGTCACTCAAGAAAACCTCTCGGACCAGCGAATCGCCCTGGCTTGAGAGGTTATACAAGCGAAAGGTCCGCGCCAAGAAGTTTAGCGCAGTTTCAAAAGGTGCGCTTGTGGTTTCCGCGATTTGCGCGCTTGATTCGCCGAGCCTTTTAGGCGCGCGAGCACATCGGCTCAAGTTTCCAATTTTGTCGATTAATAGATCACGAGGACTAAACGAACGAAACTCAAGAACTTGGCAGGATTGAAAAAGGAAAGGGCAAAAAAGAAAAAGAGGGAGCTTTGCCGACGGCCTAAAGCTCCCTCTCGCGGCTAACAGAACCCTACTAGCTCATAGGGCTGATGTCTGCAACGTGGATGGTGCTGGTATTGCTGTCGAGGGTTCCATTGACTTTGACCTGCTGGCCGACGAACTGCTTAGCTTTCTGCTGATCATCCAACTGGTAGGCCATGTCACTGGTCTTCAACACATACTTGCCACCGGCCTTTACCACGGTTCCGGTAAAAGATGAGCCTTGCGTTTCCATTGAAGAAGAGGGCGAATCCTGGGACGGAGAACTGGGCTGCGAGCCTTGCTGATCTGCGCTCGACGGCTGTCCGTCTTGCGTATCCGAGGTTGGTTGCTGGGCGCTGGGCTGAGCCGACTGATCTTGTTGAGCGAAGCTCACCGCGGAGAGTGCCATAGCGAGTGCCATTGTGGCCATTACCGTAATTAGTTTCTTCATTCTTCATTCCTCCGTATTTGACTACTGTCCTACGCGCTGTTCTAGAGCAAGTGCACTGCCAATTCCGCTGGCGTGCAAACCGGGACAGATAGCCTGGAGATCGCACGCCCACCAAGAGGTTTTTTCCGAATGAAGATGAAAGTTATTCGTACAGGGAAAACCGTAGGTGGCCTTAGGCCACAGTTCGATGGCGCCGTGCTTTAGTGGAGCGGCGATACACGAGCCAGGGCACTCTCCAAGTCTTCAGGTTTGAAGCCGAAGGGGCCGGGTCTGCTCTTGTAAGCCACGCGTCCGGTAGCGTCGATCAAGTAAAGGCGATCCGGCCAGCCAGTGTACGCCTGCTCGGTAGAGTTGCCGAATTCATCCAGCACGGCGGGAATCTTTATGCCTAGTTTTCGCACGCACGCTCCCGCTACGAGAGCACGCTCCTCTTCGCTTTTTGGGCTGGCAAAAACAACGTTGTCTTTGACGTTGCTCTGCATCTGCCAAACATCACTAGGGTGCGCTTCGGTGATGTAGACGACCAGGAAAGCGACTTGGCCTCCGTATTGCTCGTAGAGCTTGTTGAGGGCAGGAACCTCCCGCCGGAATGGAGGTCAAGTGTAGCTTCCGAATACCAGCACAATCGGCTGTCGTTGCGCCGTGAGCGCGGACAGTTGGATCTGTGCGCTCTTGTCTAGTTTCATCAGCGAAAAGTCCGGCGCGACATCTCCCACTTGCAGCTTGCCGGACCGGGCGTGCGTCCACAAGGTTTCAAATGGAAGCACAAGAAATGCGACTGGACCCGGTACTCTGGCCATGACCCGGGCAAATGTCTCCGGCGACTGCCGCATCACCGCGAACAACGAACCACAGGCAAGCACCCATACTATCGCGAGCACGCTCAATCCTGTGATCCATTTTCGTCTCATCGATTTAGGTTTTGTGTCCAAAGGCATCGTTCCTCACAAACGTCTTCTGAACATGCGGCCCCTAAAACAGAAACTTCAACGCCAGTTGGATCACCCGCGGGCCCAAATCCGTGTGGATCTGTCCAAAGGTTGGCGAACTGATGTCGCTGTCTGGCAACCGCAGATTCGTGTGGTTCAAGAAGTTGAACAACTCAGCCCGGAACTGAAACTCTCTTCCTTCCGTGACTGGAATATTCTTGAACGCTGAAAAATCCCAATTCGCAAATCCAGGCCCTTGCACTGCGTTACGGCCTTCGTCCCCGAACTGCTCAACCGGAGAGTTCGGGTCCGGACTAAGCCGCTGGAATGCCGCCGTATTGAACCATTCCTGAACCGTGTGAGGACCGGAGTTCGGGTTGCCAATCAGGTTCGGCCGATTACTGGAAAAGCCAGAAATCTCGGGCGCACTTCCTTGCAGAGAGACGTCGTTCGGATCAAACACGGTAAAGGGTGTGCCACTCATTAAAGTCACAATGCCATTGAATTGCCAGTTGCCCAATGCATGCTCATACCAGCTGTGAGCCTGTCTCCAGAATGGAACGCTCCACTGGTAACTTAGCACGAAGCGATGCCGGGCATCGAACATCGACCGCCCACGCTCGGCTCCGAGATTGAACGGATCCTGTGCCAAATCGTTTTCCCCTGCAACCGGCTGCGAGGCTGAACCGGTGATGTTGAACGAGGAGACATCGTCGATGGACTTGGAATATGTGTACGACGCGAGGAAAGAGAGCCCGTGGCCGAAACGCTTGCGCAGGCTGGACTCCAAGGCGTTGTAGCCGGAGTTTGCGATGCTGGCGATCTCGCCCACCGACCCGTACACGCAAGTATTCGGCTCGGCCAGGGTGCAGCCGGAATAGAGCCTCCGCTGATTCACATTGTTTTCGGTGGATTGGCCGGGGATGTAGACAGCCGGATTTCCCTCAATGAAGCGCGGCAGCTTGACGCCCGTGGTTCCCACGTAACCGATCTCGAACAACCAGTCTTTGCCAAACGATTTTTGGATATTGAGATCCCAGTCCTGCGCGTACGGCAGTCGCAGCTTGGGAGAAATCACCAGCAGCGTCATGGGCTCGGAGAAGGTCAGACCGAACGGGTTGGCACCATTAAACGGATTGGCAAAATTGGGGAAGTTTACCTGGGGAGTCTGCAGATAGGGTGGGGCACTGATTGGATCCTGCAACGGTCCGCCTTGGCCGGTGTAGTAGGGCTCGTAGAAAATGCCATAAGCGGCGCTGATCAGCCATTTGGCGCTGCCGGTGGGATCGAAGGCCAACCCAACCCGGGGAGCAAAAGCGGTCTTCTGAGTGTGAATCAATCCCGCAGGCACGCCCGGATCGCCGGGATAGAGGAGTCCGGCGGGAGCGTTAGGAAACACTTTCGATTGCGCGCCGGGAACAAAGAGATTCTGCTCGTTGTGGAGTTCGGTATTCGGAAACGGCAACTCGTAACGCAGCCCCAGATTCAGCGTAAGCCGGGACGTGACCTTGTACGTATCCTGGCCGTAGAAGTTCAGGGCTTTCCCCCGGATGTGCCGCGACAGGTCACCGCCGCCCTGCAAGAAGAACACTGGCTGTCCAGACAGGAAACTCGCGAACCCATCGCTGTAGGGAAACGGCGCGAAGACAAAGAAGCCGTTCGAGGCTATGCCTTGCAGCGCGTTGATCTGGTCCCGCCGGAAGCCTCCCCCAAACTTCATTTCATTGCGGCCACGAATCCAGCTCAGCGAACCGGAGAAATCGAAGGTGTTCTGGTAAGTGTCGCGTGGTCCCGTGATAGGATCGCCGACCGAGGCGTAACCAGCCACCTGAATGAATGGCGGACCGGCAGCGGCGGCCAGGCTCGGCTGGTACTGAAACCCCAACTCGGACGGCAGCTCGTGATTCACATGTTCATCGAAAAGGAACTTGTTTCTAAGATAAGAAAACCGGGCGATGCCAACGACTGCCGGTGAAAAGACGTGGGTTTCTTGCACGACGAGATTCTGGGCGCGGTCATCTTCCCCGACGGGAAAGCCCGGAACGTTGGCTCCCGAAGTCGAAAGCGGATCGGTCGTGGGACCGCCGCTAAACATGTAGCGAAAATTCAGAGTGTCGGACGGCGAAAGATAATGGTCGAACCGCAGGCCGAACTGATCGTCATTCGCGGCTAGCGACTGGGTGGTGATGAATGTATTGCTCCCCGAGTTCGGCAGTGGATAAAACTTCAGAATGTTCGCTGCAATTGGGTCGATCGACGCAAGCTGCCCGCCCGGGACCGGAACCGGTTGGCCGCTTGAAAAATTAAGAAGGGGCTGAGGGAATATGCCTTGTCGCTCCAGCAGGGAAGGCACGGTTGCGTTGACCGTCTCGCCTTGGCGGTTGCGGAAGCCCTCGTAGTATCCGAAGAAAAAAGTCTTGTCCTTCACAATCGGCCCGCCGAATGTTCCGCCGAACTGGTTTTGCTTCAACGGTTGAACCGTGGAGGTAGAGAAGTCCGTAGCATCCATGGCGTCATTGCGCAGAAACTCCCAGAGCGCACCATGAAATGAATTGGAGCCGGCGCGGGTGATGATGTTGGTGGTGGAACCGGTGTTTTGACCGAACTCCGCGTCGGCATTGTGGGTGAGAATCCGGAATTCCGAGATGGTGTCGATGGGCGGCTTAAGAACAAAGCCGGCGTCCACCGCGTTGACATTGTTAGCCCCGTCGATGAGGAAGTTATTCGACTCGGGCCGCTGTCCATTGACTGCATAAGCCTGGCCGTCGCGTAGTGAACCTCCCGCCTCCTTGAGCCCGGCAGTCAAGGGCACGACTCCGGGCTGCAGGAGTCCGAGTTGAGAAAAATTGCGGCCGTCTAACGGAAGATCAAGCACCTCGCGCTCAAGAACCGCTTTGCCAAGACTGGTAACGGTGGTTTGAATCAGCTCGGCGTCGGCTTGCACCTGGACCTGTTGAGTCTCCGATCCCACCACGAGACGAACTGGAACGGTCGCCGTCTCGTTCACATTCAACGCGATTCCGTCTTGCAGATATTTCTGGAACCCACCAGCAGTGACTTCCAACTGGTAGTGCCCCACCGGCAGCTCGAGCAACAAGTAGTTTCCGCTGCGGTCGGTCGTCGCCGTACGCTTCAATCCGGTTTCAATCTGCCGGGCAGTCACGCTGGCAGCCTGTACCAGAGCGCCACTGGGGTCGGTGACGGTCCCGCGGATATTGCCTGTGATCTGTTGAGCCGAAACTGATATGGACGCCAACAGCACGGCCAGCACGAAGATGAGATTTCTCGCATCGCTCATAGAGTTTCCACTTTCCCCACAAAGGTTGGCCTTCCTGGAATCACGCCACCAGGACAAACTTCTCCGCTCAGGAAACTCTGATTAAGGTTCGTTCTGGCTCTGATGTGGAAGGGCACGGCTTCAGCCGTGCCGCTCGCGCCCAATGAATATGCGGCTTTCAGCCGCTGAGGGTCGCTCCTTGCTCACATTCGATCCCAACCACAGAAACTTATTCAGACCTTCCCTAAGAACCAGAGTTTTTGACCCCACGAAAGTGACGCGATTATAGAGATCGCAAGGCGATGGTCAATAATATGAAAGTAGTAGCCGACGATGTTCGCAGTGGTTCCCAACGCTGGAACTCGGCCCGCCCGCGTTATATCCTCGGAGCGTGCTTCGCCCGCTCGCCTCTGGACGGTCCCCAACTCCGGGTTTGTTCCTGGGACTCATCATTACTCTCGCTGCGGTGGTGGCCTATTCGTGGTACATCACGGTGCAGATTTCGGGGCTTCGCGAACTGCAAAACGATCTTGCCGGCCGGAACCGCAAAGATTCGCTCCAACTCCTGCGCATCCAGAACGATTTGAATTCGCTCGCGCTGGCCATGCGCGACATGCTCGACAACGACGAACCTTATCCCCTCACGGCTTGGTCGGCGCAGTTTCAACGCATCCGCGCGGACCTGGATAATGCACTCAAGTTAGAAGAGCAGGTCGCGGTAGCCGAGCGTACCCCCGAGCAAAGACAATTCCTGAGCAATTCCATGGCGCAATTCTGGGACGCAGTCGACCGCACATTCGCACTCGCTGGCAATGGCAACGAGAACGATGCACGTGCGCAGATCCGGGTGTCGTTACAGGCACGTCAGGCAGCGCTGAGTACGGCGGTCGCTCGGTTGCTGGTACAAAACAATGAAAGCGAAGAGCAGGTCGCGCTGCGCATCGGGCGGATCTACGATCGTGTGCAGCGGCAGGTATACATATTTTTTGCAGCGATCTTGAGCGCAATTCTGCTGACCAGTTTGTATCTGATCCAATCCAATCGCCGGCTCTTCGCGCAACTTGCTACTCTCTCCGAGCAGCGCAGCGAACTGGCGCAGAAACTGATCTCAACCCAGGAGTCCACTCTGCTCCATATATCGCGCGAGCTTCACGATGAGTTTGGACAGATCCTGACTGCCATTGGCTCCATGTTAGGTCGCGCACGAAACCATCTGCCCGAAGACTCGCCGCTCCGTGCCGAACTACGGGAAGTCTCTGAGATCGCGCAGTCCACACTCGACAAGGTCCGCAGCCTTTCGCAGGCGCTACATCCGGTCATGCTCGATGAAGCCGGCCTCGAGAGTACGATTGACTGGTACATTCCCGTGGTGGAACGGCAAACTGGAATTGACATATCCTATGCGAAATCAGGAATGCCATTTCCGGTGGATGGCAACGTCGGCGTTCATATTTACCGTATCCTTCAGGAGGCCTTGAACAACGTCGCCCGGCATTCCGGAACGCGTCAGGCCTGGGTGCGGCTTCGCTTCCGGGCTCAGGCCTTGGAGCTTGAAGTAGAAGACCACGGCACGGGATTTGTGGAACAATCCGCAAGATCCGGCATTGGACTGGTAGCCATGCGTGAACGCGCAGAGTTGTTGGGAGGGAGCATCGAGTTCCTCAAGCCCGCGGAGGGTGGAACTTTGGTTCGTCTAAGAGTTCCAATCGAGAAAATGGAGCCGCATGCCCAATAAGATCTCGGTCTTGCTGGTCGATGACCACACTCTGGTACGCCGCGGGTTCCGACGCGTTCTCGAAGACGCGCCCGATATTGTAGTGGTTGGGGAAGCCAGCGACGGCGCTGAAGCGGTTCGCTTGGCTGCGCAGTTGCGTCCCCGACTGATCGTGATGGACTGCGCCCTTCCCGGCATGAGCGGATTGGATGCGACCCGGCGCATCCTTCACAAACTTCCGGAGACTGCCATTTTGATGTTGAGCATGCATTCGGAAGACACTTGGGTCCATCAGGCGCTGGATGCCGGTGCCCGTGGCTACATTCTGAAGAGCGCCGTGGATATGGAATTGGTGACGGCAATTCGCCGAGTCGCGGAGGGTGAGATTGTGCTCGACCCCCAACTATCTCGCGGCACAACTTTGAAGGGTGAGCGGAATTCGGGGCTCACGGTGCGCGAACTCGAAGTACTGAAACTGATCGTCGCCGGCAAGTCGAACAAGGAAATTGCCACTGACCTCGATCTGAGTGCCAACACGGTAGCCGTTCACCGCGCCAACATTATGGATGCACTCGGAATCCATAAGACCGCCGAACTCGTCGTCTACGCCATTCGCAGCGGCTTGGTGAACATCCGTTGAACCGCAGATCTTTCTTGCACGGGCTCGCCGGTGCTGCCTCGGCCTTGGCTTTGCCGCTGGAATTGCTCGCCGCGCCCGCATCCGAACCATCCGGTCCAGGCTTCCGGTTCGTCGACGTCACAAGTTCCGCGGGCATTCAATTTCAGCACAACAGTGGCGCTTACGGAGGCAAACTTCTTCCCGAAACGCTCGGCTCAGGCTGCGCCTTTCTCGACTACGACCGCGACGGTTGGCAGGACATTCTCCTTATTAATGGCATGGACTGGCCGGGTCACAAGCGGCAAACATCAACGCTCCGGCTCTACCACAACAACCGCGACGGTGCTTTTACCGACATAACCCGCAAGGCTGGCCTCGATGTGGAGATGTATGGGATGGGTGTCGCGGTAGGCGATTACAACAACGACGGATTTCCTGACATCCTGATCACGTGCGTTGGCCAGAACCGGCTTTTCAAGAACAGCGGGAAGGGAACTTTCGTCGACGTCACCAACTCCAGCGGACTCGGCCGCCGCCAAGCCCTTAGCACGTCCGCGCTGTGGTTTGATTTTGATCGCGACGGCCGGCTCGATCTGTTCGTCTGCAATTACGTGAAGTGGTCGCCCGAGCACGACGTGTTCTGTAGTCTGGATGGAAAGCACAAGTCTTATTGCACACCCGAAGCCTACCGCGGCGAAACTTGCTGGCTGTTTCACAATCGCGGCGACGGAACCTTTGAGGACGTCACCGCGACCAGCGGCATTTTCGACAGCAGTTCGAAATCGCTGGGCGTGGCCATGCTCGACTACGACCAGGACGGCTGGCCCGATCTGCTGGTGGCCAACGACACGCAGCCTAACAAGCTTTACCGCAACGCGCGCAACAGCACGTTCAAAGATGTCGCGGTTGAGGCAGGAATCGCTTTTAGCGCCGACGGCAAGGCGCGCGCGGGAATGGGTATCGACGCGGGCGACTTCGATAACTCGGGCGCTACCGGCGTGGCCATCACGAATTTTGACAACGAAATGATCGGGCTCTATCGAGCTTCAGGCAATGGCACTTATGAAGATGTCGCGACCCAATCCGGTGTCGGACTCCCGTCGAAGACGACGCTAGGATTCGGTTGCATGTTTGCCGATGTCGACCTCGATGGCACGCTGGACCTGATCGCAGCCAACGGACACATCGACGACACTGTGCGCAGCATTCGTGGCAATGTTGGTTATGCGCAGCCGCCACAGCTTTTTCTGAACAGCGGGAAACGGACCTTTCGCGATGTGAGTTCCGAGGTCGGGGAGGGATTCCGTCAGCCTAAGGTCGGACGCGGCCTGGCCTACGGCGACTTTGATCGCGATGGCGATCTTGACATTCTCATGACCACCAACAATGGCCCTGCCTATCTCCACCGCAACGATCAACTCGCTGGAAACCGGAGTATCCGCTTTCGCCTGGTTGGTAAGCAGTCCAACCGCGATGCAATCGGCGCGGCTGTACGCATCTACTACGAGGGCACGATGCAATCCCGTTTAGTCAAGAGTGGCTCAAGCTATCTGTCACAATCCGAGCTTCCCGTAACTTTCGGCTTGGGAAAGCGCGACAAGATCGAACGCGTCGTGATCCAGTGGCCCAACGGTAGAACTGAGGAATACAAGAACCTTGCGGCGGGCAAGGCGTATGAGTGCGTGGAGAGCGAGGGAATCACGCCTGCAACAAGTTTCTAGACACTGGCCGAATCTGCCGGAGAGCTGTCCGATGTCGGCCAACTAAAGACTGTTGTTGCAACGAGAAAATGTCGTATTAACTGCAACGAGACTCTGTCACCCCCTTTCTGGTTAAGTAACGGCGGCTAGGGCGGGGCGACCGCCCAGGTTGTAGATGCGGGGCATGGGGGTTTTTGG